>Ga0255759_10000556_pt1 | contig 33844 bp, 28 predicted proteins | sample 101ome_20_FD_179959 | JGI IMG/M metagenome (GOLD analysis project Ga0255759, IMG submission 179959) | Coastal salt marsh microbial communities from the Groves Creek Marsh, Skidaway Island, Georgia - 101404AT metaG (version 2) | ecosystem: Environmental > Aquatic > Marine > Intertidal zone >...
AGTACTGCCCATTGCTTGTTGAGTAATTATTAGAACGAATATCAAAGGTTTGCTGGTTGCTCTGATTTGTGGTGGTTTGTGCTGTGTTTAACTTTCCATAAAGCGAAGCTGTACCAACACCAACCTTGTCAGCACCACCAGCACCCTTGACCAACAATAGGTTTTGATCAGCATCTCCCTCAACCCTAAAATTAACTGGATATCCCAGTTCATTAATAACCGTATTACCATTAGATTCAACTATTATTCTTTCAATTGCATCTGTTACAAATCGTAGATTAATTGCGCCACTGGTTCCAACATTAAAACTGCTAGTAGAAACGCCCAGCCCACAATACGCACCAGCTTCATCATAAAGACGCATATACCCTAACGTTGATGTGCTTGTATCAAGCGATTTGTCTGGATATTCCCACCTTACAAGATCATCGAATTCAACCGTACCGTTAACATCTAGTTTGGCCTGTGGCGAAGCCGTCCCTATGCCAACCCTGTCTTGGTAATCCACCCTCATAACTTCAGAGTCATCAACATTAAAAGTAATGGCAGAGCCACCAGCGCCAGAAAATATATCTGCATTCAGCTCTAGTATCCCATTATTTTTTGCTGTAATGTACGATTCGTTAGTGTCTTGCCCCATAAACATTACAGCAGGATCAACGCCAACACCCCTAATAAATAATCCATCTTCATCGAGATTAGAGTTTGATGTTTTAACAAATAGTTTATAAGTTGGATCACTTTGTCCTATGCCAACAGTTTTCTTGTTTGCGTCTGTTTGGAATAGATGTGTTTCTCCGTTTCCCTCTATGCGGAGATCAACGTTGTTGCCGTCCTCGTTAAGCACCGTTTCAGAAGATGTCATCTTTAATCGTGACGAACCACCAAAACCGCCACTTCTAATATGAAACGCGTCACTCTCTGAGAAGTCATTTTGAAGTGACCACTTTGCACTTCCAGCCCTGACTAGAGCAAAGCCAGAGTCACCACCTCCAGTATGTTGTGCGTACCAGACTCCACCAGAGAAATATCCAAGAGATGAACCGTGTTCTACCTCAAACTTCGCTGTTGGCGAAGCCGTCCCTATACCAACGTTTCCGTTATCTACCGCCAGTGCAGTATAACCATCTACAGTAAGCTGTTCAAAATGTCCACTGTTAGGAACATCATTGCTTCTACCCGGACCAAGTACAAGTATCCTGCCGTTAGTGCCAGTTTTTAGAACGCGCCCTATGTTCTGAACTAACTCGCTGACACCAGTTGGTCTTACATTGGTCAAGCCGCCCCCATTATCAACATAAACTGTATTTCCAACGCTGAAGCCATTAGTGACGGCGCTTGGAAGATTCTGAGCCAAGCCAAAAACGTGAACGTGACCCTCTGAGCCAGTTGAAAGATCTGAAGCAAGCAGGCCAATGGCGGGCATCTTTGCGGCGTTTGCACAATCCGCTGGGGCGACAAGGGGCTTGCCATTAGACGAATAATACCCAGCAATATAAACGGGAGTACCTTCAGCGATAGTACTTCCAGTATCGTTTCGACATTCTGTAATTACAACACCGTCTAGGTCTCCATAAAAATATTCGGCAGTAACGTTACCGTCTATCGTAATGTTACCAGTACCAACTATATCATAGTTGTTAAGATCTAAGTTACCATCTAGCTGCCCAGAATAGTCTCCAATTATATTATTGGCGTATATATTTCTGAAGTGATAGTTGGGTGATCCTAAGTCGTATTGTCCGCTTGCAAAAGGAATGAAGTGACCTTCGCTAGTAATCTTAAGTCTTTCTTCAGCAGTAGAGCTAAAGGCGGTAGAGAAAACCAAAGATGTGGCGTTGGAAGTTTGTGTGAAATTTCCTTCAGCGACAGCTTCAATTATCGCAGCGACAAGTACAGAATCAGCGCCGTCTGACTCGCTTGAGGCAGCAAACCCCAAGCGACCCAGAACATCGGCGTTAGAAATAACAGAGTCAGAACTCTGTAAGGTTATTGACTTCATATTAGATTATATACCAAGCCTGTGCGTCTGAAGCAGTACCAGTGGTTTTAGCTACACACGTTAAAGTTTCATATTGATAGTAAAGCCTTTTAGATGTAGCGCCATCTATAGTATCAGTCACTGAATCATGACTACCACCACTAATAACAACATTACCAGCTCCAGAGTCGATCTTCTTAATAATTACAATCTTACCTTCAGCGGCTGTTGGTAGATTAACAGTTAAGTCTGAAGCACCAGTTGTAACCAGATTAATATCAGAAGAAATGGTATCACCAGTAGTGAAACTACTATCGACAGTACGTGATCTTTTAACTTCTGTAACACCGCCGTCAGCGATCTGTAATTCATTGCTACCGTTAAGATCAATAGTAGTTCCATCTTTCTTAACTTCTAAATCTATATCTCCACTACTTGTTATTGGGCTACCGCTGATAGTTAGAGTGTCAGAAGTAATCCCAACACTTGTTACCGTACCAGCCCCAAGGCCAGTAAGCAAATTAGATCTTGTTATTTTTCTTGTGGCATTACCACTTGAAGAATCAGCAATAGCAATATAGTCACCATCTTGGGCGCTGGTTACTATTGGTAAATCATCAATGTCTAAATCTAGTATTGGGTGGTCTGAATTGCTTGCTGGGAATCTGTGTGAAAGACCAGAACCCTCTATTACAAACGGGTAGTAGTTAGTACCATCGTTAGTAAAAGACCAATAATCATTACCCTCATCCCAGCGAATATCTACATCGCTAGAAGCACCCCTATTAACAACAATGCTTGCATCGTCACCGTCTGATGGAGTTCCAGTAAAATTACTTCTGAGAGTAATGCTAGAATCTTCAACTAGTAGTTCTTCTAGGTTTACCTGATTAACAACACCAGAAACATTAAGATCTCCATAAACAGTGAGATCTCCATCAAAAGTTCCATTTCCACCAACGTCTAAGTTGCCAGAAACATCTACATTGGGAACATCTAAAGTAGAAGTGCCGCTGGTATAAACAAATCCAGAGGTGGATTCGTAAACTTGATCGGCAGCGTTTTCGCCAAAGAACACAATGCCCTTTGGTGTTCTATCGTAGGGTTGATATGCCATTTTATTTCTCCGCGTGTGTGTGACCTACATAATAATATACACTACATTAAGTACCAATTGTTACCATTAGAATATAAAGCAATGGACGTATTTAAATAATGTATCGTAAAAGAGTTTTGTGAATCTATCGAGTCTCCAGACTGTGGTAAAATAACACAGTCATTATCTCCAGAAATTTTCTTGAAAGTAAAAGTGTATCCAGTAACGCTAGAAGCTATGGGCATAGTGACCTCAACTTCTTGCGTAGAACAATCCACTAAAATAATATCATCATCATCAGTTATTGACCCATCAGACGAAACTGTGCGGGAATCTCTAACCCTTTTTGAGACAGATGTTGTCGCCGCCGTTGTTTGGATTGTGCCATCGGGAAACTTAATGCCGCCGTAGTTATCAGAGAAGCTTGTACCATAACCAGCTGAATTAAGAAGGAAGTTTGAAGTGGCAGGATATGTTACAAATACCGTTGATACTCCGGTTAGATCTAGCCTGTTGCCATTGTTACTACTTAGCAAAACGGCATCTCTAGATAAACTGTCTGAGCTTAACGTGTACGTTCCAATGCCAATTTCAAACTGTGTTGTAGTTTCTATAACATAGTACGTAGTATTCCCATCGCCAATCGCGTCCGCGAATGTCTGAAAGCTTGGAAGCGTAGCATTAAACGCAATGCTGCCAGTACCAGTTGTGATAGAAGTTTGTTTAACTCTATCTGCGATAATGAACATTTATTTTTGTTTTCTTTCTGCTCTAGATATAGCAAGTTTGATTAGTTTTTTAGCGCCGTATTTAAAAAATGGTATTTTTCTTTTCTCTGACTCTTCTTTAAGCCATAAGCAAATTGTATCTAAATTTTTCTTGCACCAAGATATACCTTTTTCATTCATCATTTTAGCCCTTTTGTTGCAAGAGCAATTGGGCGTAGCGCGAATATTCATAAAAGATAACAATTTTTTCAGTTCAGTGCCAACCCCCTCTCCAATATCAGTGCTGTTTTTAATATTACCATTTCTAATATTTTCCATAATTTTGTATGACGGATGCTCGAAATTTTCTTTACTTTTACTTGGATAAGCTGGATGATCTACATCAATAACCCAAATATCATTTCCTAGTTTTTCAACAACACAGGCTTGAACCTCTTCAAGGCTGTAGCCTCTTTGCTCACATCTTGCTACTAAATTGTCTTTGTGTGTAGTAAATTTTTTCATAACATTCCTTTCGCATTAATCGCTACAATCGTCGGTACTAAGACTAGTAATAGATCCTTGAGAAACTTGATTATTAGAAGCGTCTAAAGTAGTCATTGTTACCGTAATATTGCTCCAAGCGGTCTCATCAAACAGTCTTAATTGTAATCTTGGGGGATTGTGGGTGCTTCCGTAATAATAGTGATACACACTTAAGCCATTTGTTTGCAGCGCCGAATTAGTATCGTCTGAATAAACGGGGCTAGTTCTAGAATAGGATATTAGAGTGCCATTACTGTCTGTACCCTGAACGTCAATTTTCATCGAGACAACAGTGTTTGGTATATCTCCATTAACAATTCTCAAATCTAAAGCGCAAGGCGGATCATCTATGCTATAGTTCTCTATTTTTAATTCACCCTGAACACATGGAGATTGATCTACTAAGTCGAATGTAGTAGATGGAGGTATAAAGTTTCCACAATACATAGTGTTGGTAGACAGCCTAAATTCGTCTAAATGGAAACAGCTGGAAACAACGTCAGACTGAAAATTAAATGTATAGCTACCTACAGCAAAGCCTATGTCATCAATAGTAAACGGCACGCTGTGGTAATCAGTAATTAAAGTAGCTGATTCATCAAACTGTACGTCGGTGTTGTAAGAAAGTGTACCATCTAAATAAATAGATATATACTTTTGATCATTACTGTTGTTTAAGGAGCCATCCATGACTAATGCTATGTGATGCCAATCATTGTCACTAATAGATAATACGTTTTCATTATTTATGGAATAATTGCTATTAACATAGTAATTGCGGTAAGGGTTAAATGTGTCTGCGTTCTGATCTAGAGAAAGAAGGACATTGACACTAGAAGAAGAAACGAAATCCAAAGACATTCTTAAAACGTGCTGGTCTATCGCGTTAACATCTGTTCCGTATGTATCAAAAATAACAGGCTTATTAGTAGAAGTAAACTGAGAAATATTGGGAATTTTAATCCAGAATTCTATGGTCATTTTATTGTTGGAACCATCATAAGCTTCTATAGTAGAATTATTACTAAACCAAGGTTGTTCCACTGAATCTGCAACTCTAGAACTTAAAAATCTCATGTGTTTGTAGTTATAATCAAATGCAATGTTATCATATATATCGGAGTCAACAGGGCATGTGTCTAAATCTGGACTGAAAGATCCATCTCCAAACTTAACATTATCGCCACCAAAATATTCTTCTGGTATAGCTGGCTCATTGATATAGCCAACATGACACTGCACAGCCCTTCCGTAAGAAGAGGAATCTGGTGTAAGTATAGCATCGCTGTCTGGATCATCGTAAGCGTAATCCAAGTGTAATAAAAGTTCCGAATTTGGATCGTTACTAGCATAGGGTCCAGCGCCATTAAGGTTGACTGCCGCAATTCTAACAAAATAATCTGAAGAAAGCTCAAGATCTGTTATCGTCTCGCTAGTTGAGGATATTTCATCATCGTGCAGTATCCAATCTTGAGTTCCAGATTTTCTGTATTCTATCCTATAAGTAAGAGTGCCACACCCGCCATCATCCAGAGGAGCATCCCAAGAAACGTCAAGTATGGTTGATGACGGAGACTCATATTGATTTACAGATAAACTTAAAGGAACAGATGGCACATCAGAAGTAATAATTTCTATAGGTGGAGATTGAGAATATTTACTCGTCTTGACTTTTAAAACAAAAGAATAAACCAAACAACCGTCTGAAGTTAAGTTTAAATCATAACCGCTTGTTAAATTTTCCCACTCATTACTATTTGGCGTAAAAGTAAAGCTTTGAGATCCGCTGCTGGTAGAATAGGATAAGACGATTTCTGAAAGTGAACTGAGAGGACTGTTTAATTCCCAAGAAAAACTGAAGATCTCTCCACCTTCGTCATAAAAAACACTATTAATCAAAGGAGGAGGTGGCGGTGGAGCGGTAGTGTAAGTTGTAGTTAATTCTGGATCTGGAGGTTCGGTTGTGCTTGTCGTTGTATTTTGTATGAAAACAGTGTTGCTATAAGCTTCAGTTGGTGATGAAACAAAAATTCTATAAGTATTATTTCCTATAGTATCGTCATAAAAAACAATTTGCTTGTTTGATGATCCAGTCAGTGGTAATGATAGCCTTGATGTGCAGCTTTCTCCTAACAACTCTACGTAGTATTCAAAATCAGAATGATAATAAGTATCAATTATAGCAGTCAGTTTGATTTTGCCATCCTCAATTACGGCAGAAAGGTTTTCAATAAAGCTTATAGCATCTGGATGAGGAGTAGTTGTTGTAGACTCTAAATCATCTGGGTCATAATACTCTTCAAGCGGAAGGCATATTATGTTATCCCCAAAAAGTTGTATACTTGTTGGCAAAGAATCACAACAAGGAGAGTCGTCATAACGACAAGCACTTTGAATTTCAAATATAATCGCGTTATCTTTAAGGTTTATTGGGGTTGGAATATTAAAGTCTATAGAAGGCTTGTCAATACTGTTTGTGTTTTTAATTCTTATTTTAGCATCTTGTATGCCAATAATCTTGTGCGCTAAAATAGATCTAGAATTAAAATCTCTAACTGTAATAGATAAAGTATTTTCTATCTCTAACCTTCCGTAGCTATCAGAGTCTATGTAGATCGCAATAGAATTTACAAGTTCGTCTTGTTGTACAATATTTGTAATTGTTACGAATTTTTGCTCTTTAAAGAGTAATATATCACGACCGTGTAGTAAATCAACTGAATAATCACCACTATTTGTTTTTAGTAATACCTTCAGTCCATCATTCTTGTTCTTTAGACTTCCTTGTGGAAAAATAACTCTACCGCATGGACACTCTTGTAATCCACTCTTTTCTACTAATATGGGTTCGGGGGAATCAGTGGTTGTCGTCGTGGTAGTTGTTGTGGTGGTAGGTGTTTCGAAAATTAAGGCGTTGGAAGTCCTAGTAGTTCCGTCTGATAAAAACAGGGTTACATAAATCTCAAATTCATTATTTGGTATACTGAGAGAAGAAATAGAAATATCGAAAAATTGATTATCAACCCCAATAGGTAAATCGTGATCTTGAAAGCCAAATAATTCGCTACCGATAGCACTCCAAGAAATTCTTGCAGACAAAGCGTTGATGTTTTTAGCAGTGTTGTAAGAATAATAATATCTAGAGTAAAAACCGGCTAGTTCTGAGTGAGTGATTACAACAAACGTGGGATCTGGCGTTGTGGTAGTAGTGATTTGATCACCGACAGCTGGAACTGGAGTGGTAGAAATCAAAGGAGCTTGAGTAGTAGTAGTGGTAGTAGTGGTGGTTGTAGTTTGCTCTGGAGGAGTATCTGTAGTACTTGTTGTAGTAGTTGTTGTGGTTATGAAGTCTCCTTGGATATTGATAACCCCAACCATAAGTCCATGTATCTGACATTGATAATACAATGAAGATGGAGCATCTCCGGGAACCTCAAAAACAATAGTTCCATTGCTAGTTCCGTTGTTTGTGACCCCTTTGTTATATGTATTTCCAGTGCCAACTCCGGGGTCAGTTTTTATCCAAAATGGATGCCCCGGAGAAGTAATATAGAAAGTTACAATATCACCACGGTTAAAAGTTAAAGATGGATTGTTTCCAGCGATGCCCACAAATTTATAGGCAACAAAGCCGTCATTGGAAACGTAGTAACTATAATTAGCCATATTAAACTCTTATGGTAGCGGATTTTGTGAAGATGGACATGGAACAACGTCTATGATTGTATTATGTATAGTTTCTTGACAAGAACCTGTATTATCCTTTGGCAAGCAAGGGGCTACTGGATCAAAAACTGATGGATTACAATCAGATAAATAAATGTCAGATAGCGAAGAAGAAGATCCGTTGTGAGATTGTATTATCTGTAGCTGTTGAGATTGAGAAAGTCCACAGCAAGAATTAAGTATAACTTCTTGATAGCTATTAGATGTTGGTTCGCAGGAATCGCTTCCAGAATCAGAGCAATCAAGAATCTGGCTACATATAACATAGATAACATTGTCACATGGAACGGGCGGTTGTGTGGTTGTAGTTGTAGTTGTTGCGTCAGGCTCGTTATAAGTTTTAATTGGCTCAGATTCGCTACCTAACTTGAGTAAAATTTCACCTCCAGCAACTGGAACATTTACGGGTACAAAAATATGTCCAATTAAATTTGGATTACTTCCATAACTTATGCCCCTTGTGACACGAACGGTATATTCATTTGTATTAGAGGGTCTGGGATATGGTAAGTTAGTCATGCCGGGTACTGATTCAGAAACTATAGCAGTAACTGTTGGCCTATCATACCAAGTGTAGTATGGACTAGCAGTATCAGCTTGATCTAGTCTGTACTCATAACCCGGAGATGTATGCCAAGTAAAAATAAAACCATCCTCAATAGATGAATTTCCTGAGAAATTATTAGCCCAACCGGCTCTTAGCTGCTTTGTAATTACATATTCATCTAAGTAAACATTTTGAATATTGTTATCTATTTTTACTTTTACGGGATATCTGGGTGGAGGCGGCGGGGGAGGAGTTGTTGTAACATTTGCGCCATCGATGGTAACTAAAGCAACGCCTCCATCCGTTGGCATTTCAAGCAATCTTATCTCTATAGAAGCGCTACTGAAAGAAGAATTATTTATTTGTCCAGTAATATATTCTGAATCACTTTTGATAGAAACTCCTGATAGTCCTACTGATGGAATATTTGAAGTAAGAGATAGGATTCTGGCATAATCTTCTGGAGTTTGAGTCGCAATGCTAGAAAATTTGAAAGAAGTAAGTTCATCAGAATTAAGTCTAATTGTTGAATTAGGAACATTATTTTTCACAAACACTATAAAATCAAATTCTGGTGGAGGAGTTGTAGTTGGAGGACCAGCGGTAAGCGTCACGCATATTTTATCTTCTCTTTCACTTCTTATCATACCCTTTTTGAAATACAATACAGCATAAATATTATCTATAAGTGGATTACCTTCTTCGTCAACAGAGTTGGGGTTTTCTACGTTGAAGGTAAAGTTGTAAAATCTATTTTCTTGGAAGTAGTTATAGAAAGAACTAGTTGAAGCTGAATGGTTTAGCCAAGTAATGTGTGGCTGACTAGACCAAGATGCCAAATCTTCTATATGCTGAGTAGGCTCGCTTTGATATTCTCCACTATTTTGAACCAAAAACAATCTGCCATGATCAAGAAGGCTAGAGTAAGCTAGATAGTTATCTTCTAGACTCGTATTAACAGTAGCATAAAATTGACCCCCTTGATTGATTTGCATCCACAAAGCATTTACATCTGAGTGCTTGCCACCTAAACAGCCAATAGCTGGAACCTCGGCAGTACCGTGACCAGTAAAGCTCCATTCCTCAAATGGTAAGATGACTCCAGTGGGCGCAAAGTTTCCCCATACACCCTTAACTGTCTGGCCGTTAACACGGTAGGAATAAGCTGGATAAGTTCCGTCTTTAGGAAGAGTAACTGGCTTGTTGCATTCTACTAGATTTATTTTAACATTTTCAACAACCCTTCTGAATCGTTCGTTTCTAAAATAATCTTCTGCAATAATATTAACACTTAGCTCCTGTGGCTCATCTATATACTTAGTTAGGTAAAGTTCAGTATTTACTAGATCAAATTTGTCAGCGTCTGGACCATCTAGGAAAAGCTTTTGGGGGCCGCAAGTGTTTAAAAGATTAACGTCAAAAACTTTGAGATAAATATCATCATACTGAGGAGCTTGAGTGGTCGTGGTTGTGGTCGTTACAACATCGTCTGAAGGAACATCTGTTAACCAAAAAATTTGAGAATCTTCTGTAACAGATCCTATTTGTGAAATATGTCCCTTAAATCCAGTATCTAAAGCAGAGTTGTCTAAGGTGAAAGTTTTCGGTATTCCAAAGGACATGCTATCGTCAGTAATTACAGAAGAATATCGAATTTCTTCAGCGTCCGTAAATATAACATTATCTCCAATATTGGAAAATGGAGAAAGATCTATAAGACCTGAAACAATATTTTCATCAGACTCATTCCACTTAAATGAAAATTCAGAATCAAGAAAACTAAAAGATCTTTTACTGGGAATAGAGTGTAGCAAATGAAACCATTCTCCAGTAAAGAATCCGCTACCCTTATAATGAACTCTGTTTAAAATATGAAGTTGAACTGAGTCTGGCATTTTAGAGCCAGACAGAGCATTATAAGACGGAATTAAGACATAGAGATCATAATCATCAAGACCATTTAATCCTTCTTTATACCAAGGGTGAATCAGGGTTGCATTAAAATATCCCATGCTTTGAAATAAAGAGTGGAGCTTATTGTCAAAAGTGCTATATCCATTTGAGAAAATTGCTATTGACCTAGAAGCCCCAGCATTCCTGCAAGCCCATAAGCAAGAATTTAGGAAAAGTCTTACAAAAAAATCTGTATTTACTTCTGATAGATTTTCTAGATTAATAGCCTTGGTCATAGAGGCGACTCGACCGTTGCCATACTGTCTGCCAGCTACACCTATTGTTTGAGCCATTTATACACCTACTATATTTTCTCTTGTTCCAAAGTCTAACATGTAGTGATAAGTTTTATTGCTATTGATGGTTGTAAAACTTCCGACATATCTAAAGTTAAATTTGTTAACAACACTGGAAGATAGCAGTGTTCTTTGAGAGCCATTAAACTCAAGAACTTCTATGACCATAAAGCCATCTATATCGTCATCTCCGTCGCCAAATTGATTAAAGTTTGTTACAGAACAAATATAGTCAAAGGATATTCTCATTTCTACATATCGTACACCAGCATCATCTTGTTCCACAAAGAAAGAACGAACAGTGTCAATGCTATTGTTTTGAGGTTCTGGATAAAATAAAAAGTAATTTGTGTTTCTAAATTCGGCTCCGGTTTGTGGATCTAGAAGGCGTAAGTTATAATTGCTCGGAAGAGAGTCTACGTATTCTTCGTGCGTGTCTATAGACCGTGGCAGTTCAAAGTAAATACCGTTATACCAAGGCTCTCCAGCCTTATTGACCGTTTCACTTATAGACCCTGCGATACTAGCTGGAAATTGAGAATTAGATACAAAAATCTGCAATGGATTCAGTAATGCTTCAGAGTCTGAAGGCTTGGAATAGGTGTTATCTTCATTGAGAACAAATTCAGCAGTATGATATAGTTTTTCACAAAACGGTATGATTGGCTGATCTGTAGTAGTTGTTGTAGTAGTAGTTGGTGTTACACCACTAATGTTTATATAGGTAAGGGCATTTGTTAGCGGCCTGTCAGGCATAATGAAAGGTATACCAAGATAAATTTTAGAATTATCTGCATCTTTGTTTACAGATATTTCATCATAAAGAACACTTGAAGCACCATCTCCAAAAATATCTATAAATGGATCTTCATAAAATACATATCCTTCTGTTGCCGTTATTGTTGCGTTTGCGGTTTTTCTACTGCCAGCATTGCCGTTTAAAGTAATGGCAGCTGGTTCAATTGTTCCGAACCCGATAGACCCATCAAAAGACATGGAGAAAGATAATGAATCTGGCGATAAAGTTGTAGTAGTTGTAGTTGTAGTAACAGTAGTTGCTGAAGCTGAAGACGGAATGCTATCGCCTGCGCTATTAGAGGCAATAACTTCTATTTTGTAGGTGGTTTGGTTTTCTAAACTTAATAATGAATACACTTTTGTTACAAATAAATCTGAACCAATATTGACCGCAACCTCTTCTACAGACTCAGCTGAAATAGTGATAGAATTAAGTAGTGTGTTTGATATGTCTAAAATCCTAAAAGTATATGAAGAAATTGGAGAAGATCCAAAATCAGTAGGATCATTCCAACGTAATGTAATTTTTTGAAATTCACCTGTTGCTGAAAGATTTTCTACTGGACTAGGCGGGGTTGGTGGTAGCGTTGTCGTGGTTGTGGGGGCGGGCGTTGTTACTGGAATATAACCAATCAAACAAAATCCCTTTCCACCACGACCCCCATTGCCAGCGCCACCGCCACCAAGGCCGTCTATGCCATCTTTATATATTGTGCCACCTCCACCGCCTAAGCTTCTATTTAATACTAATCCACCAAAATCGTCTCCAGCACCTCCACCGCCGTAGTGCTTGTAAGATTTGTAATCAAAAGTAATAGCAGCTCCATTTCCACCAGAACCTGCGGAGCGTAAGATAGAATTATCGTCGTTAAATGGTGCGTTTTTTCCATCTTCGCCAGCGCCTCCACCTCCACCTCCACCGTAGTTTGATGATGAAGATCCACCGTTGTATCCGCCGAGACCTAATCCTCCAGAGCTATCGCTGCGACCACCAGCGCCGCCACCATTAGCTCCATCATGAGCATTAGATTCAAACGGTGTGCCACCAGCGCCTCCACCAATAGATCTTATTCCTATCTCTTTTATTGAAGTCTCTTCTCCGTCTGCGCCTGATTGTCCACCTTTTCCAATTTTTATGCTGTAAGCACCTTTTGGAAAATTGAAAGAACTACGCTTAACACCACCACCGCCGCCGCCACCGCCGCCGTCAAATGGTCCACCGCCACCGCCGCCACCAACCATTAAGAATTCTATTTTGGCGTATTCGAAATTTTCATCAGAATAAGGAGATATATAGAATATTCCATCATTAAAAAACTGATGAAATATCATATTGCCACTAGAAAACTGTTGATCGCCACCAAAAGCGTCAAAATACATGGGTGGCAATGTAGTACCAAATGAAGGGCATCCAATATGAGACCCGGAATCTGGTATAACTATTTCATCAAATAGAAATTGTGGAGGTAATGTTGTTTGAGTTGTCGTGGAGGTAGTTGTTGTCGTGAATACAGACGTATAGGCATCATTCTGCGGAGCAGATCTTATTCTTCTAGATCTTTGATCAGACCTAAAACATCCGGTTGGTTCGCATTCGTGAGACATGTATATTCCTTATCACGGTGGTCCTGTTACGGCTATTGGCCTGTATTCGCCATTAACCCGTATTGCTATTACATAGTCTCCCTGTCTAACGTTTATGTGAGGATCTCTAAGTGTTATGAGAACGAGATTTGGAGAAGTTGGCGTAGAAGGAGCATTTACAAAATTATTAGATGAGTCAACTACTTTTTTCCTGATGTAAAACTGTAAAGGAGTATCATTGAAAGAATTGGGTAAGTCATCAAATCTAATATTCTGTTCTACCACTCCCTCAATTATAAAAGTATCTACATTGTTTTTTAACTGATTAAATGATGTCTCGTTTGTTGAGATTCTATTATTTGTCTGCTGAATTGATTGACTATTTAGAGCTATGTCATTTAAGAAATTAGCATTAGATATGGAAGTACCGTTAGCAAAGGATAAAGTTCCTAAAATTGAAACATTTGTGGAAAACTTAGCATTATTGCTTTCAAGAGAAAGATACTCTAAGCTTGAACTATTAAAAGAAATTTTATCTGTAAAGAGAACGGAATTTTTTGATATAGTTAGAGCATTGTCAATTTTAAGAGTATTGTTTATATTAACATACTTACTTGTAAAAGATCCGTTAATCAAAGGTTCTTGGCCGTGACCAATTGCTAGTTCGTTAGAAGAAGTAGAAAGATTAGTACCGATAACGATAGACTGAGAAGTGTTTTCTGATCCAAGATTTGAGCCTAAATATACATTACCAAAACCATTTTCTATATACTTTCCAGATCTGTATCCAAGGCAGGTATTATTAGTACCATCTAGAATATTGGAACAAGCCTCGTATCCGATAGCAGTATTATTAACGGTGGAGGCAGTTATATTATTTCTTGACAGCGGCGATCTAATGCCACCAAAAGTATTTCCTTTAGTGTCTAAGGCTAGTGGCTTATCTACCGTGCTTCCATCAAAACTAGTTGCAGTAAGGTCTACATTAAACAAGTTTCCGCTACTATCCATGAAAGACAGTAGGGTGCTTTGAACGTCTAAGTCTTGTACTTCTCTGGTGAATATTTGTCCATAATTTTCAGTAGCTACTGGGACACCAGATGAGTGCCTAATGCTTATAACCGCATCTGTGTGATCGTCATCACCAAGCGACAGCATTGCATTTGAATTCATATACTTGTTTAGTATAGCAATATGACCGCTTGAATCGTTTATTGTTAGAGAGTTATATTCTACAGAATTTCTGAATGTATTAAGGTGAAAAACTCCGCTACTTTTAATGTACTGTAAGGAAACGCCATCATCTTTACAGTTTGCTCCACCAAGAAGCTCTAAACTTGCTTCGGTATCGTTTTGATTTTCAGCTGTTACTCTGACTACAGCGTTTCCAGTACTTCTAACATTAAGTATTGTGTCTGGAAGCATTGATTCAGAATAATCAAAATTACTAATACCTACATATCCTTCAGTTTGATCCTGAAGTAAAGTGAAACACCTTTTGGCGAAAGATGAGTCGTTGTATGAAGATATGATGTATCTATTTGGTCTTTGACCAGCTTGTTCATTAAAAAAGTTCGGTAAAGGCAATTGAGAATCTGAAATGTAGCCAGTTTTAAATCCAGTGATTTTTTCTTTCTGATCTAAATCAAGATGGATGGATTCAGTATTCTCAAGGAATGTTTGAAATAAATTAACTTGACTTTTAGGAGATTGTATAGATATTGTATAGTTGTCTAGTTCTTCTATTGGAGATATTATGTTAAAATCACCAAGTCCAGATCTATCTAAGTGACCATTTTCTTCTGATAGGTAAGAGACTCCGCTTTCTATGAAGAAACCTAAGTCGTTGTTATATGTAAACATTCCTACTGAATCACTATTTATGATTCGGTCTGTTTTGACATGTCTTCCAGAAGCTGTCTCTAGACTAATATTTGAAAACCAAGAAGATCTTGAATATGGATCGTCAATGGAAAGATTGTTCCAAGTTTCATTTCTAGACCTGAATGTTAGTTCGTATAATCTTAAATAATCAACTCCGCTAGAGCCAATCTTAAAACCAGCACCAATGAGATCTTCATCTAGTAAATATTGAGAGTGAGTATTTGGATCTTGGTTGTTATCGGTCGGGTCAAAATTTTCGTATAAATCAGAAACGCCACCACCATCTAAAGTTTCAAGGTCTCCAGTTGAGCCTAAATATATAGTTTTGTTTCTAAAATGACTTTGTTCTTCGGCGTGAAAAACGTTAAACTTAGCAACACCTCTTGAATAAATGTTGTATATATGACCATTCATCCACTCCTGTCTTCTATCTCCAAGATTTTTTGAAAGAGTGTTTTCTGGAAACACATGTCCACTAAGTAATAAATTATCACTAAATATACCAGAGGTGGCTGATACATAAGAGCCAACAGAAAGGTGACCATTAGGACTAGATATGTTGTTAGTAACTACTAGGTTATTTTTTACATCTAAAGAATCATTAATGGTTGTAGAGTTACTTAAAGTAAAACGTCTAGAAATTTCGCTATACTGAATATAATCATTATTACTATAGTTTATTGAGCTTTGAAGATAGAGATTTTTAATTCTAAAATCACTACTACCTAAAGAGAATGTATTCGTTACGGATGGGTGTATATTTCCAGCAACCTGAAGAGCAGCTCCTTCATGGAGAGTTCGGACGCCAATACCTAACCTAAGATTATTGGATGACAAGTCTCCTTTTAGGAGGGGGATAAGCCCTTGTCCATTCTTGTTTTCACATATAGAATCTTCAGTTACAGCATGAGAGGCTAAGAAAAACTGATAGCTTTCATTTCTGTTTACGTAATATCCAGCGCCCTGACCGATTGCTATGTTAAAATTTCCCTCTTTATTGTTATTAAGGGAGTAGCTACCAATGCCAATATTACCATAACCGTTAATATTGCTACCAAGAGCGTGAAATCCAACAGCAACATTGTCTGGGCCATACATGTTGCAATTTAAAGCAAAAGATCCGACTGCAACATTTTGCTTTGCGTCAATCTGAGATTTTAAAGCGGAGTAGCCAACAGCAACATTATCAACACTGCTATAACCAACAGATTTTCTTTTAGAGAGAGTTTCTTCTCCAGCCCTGAGTGTGCGTAAGTCAGCAGTCGAAAAGTTTTGAGAGTTTAAGTCATTGTACTCTGTTAAAAGACTTACAGAGTCAATAATGTCTAAAAGATTTCTTCTTATATCCTGCGGCGAAACAGCGCCTACAGAATTATCTAATATATCTTCCTTGATATTTCTTACAAGAATTTCTTTTGGAATAATCATATTACTTTAAGCTGATTTCTAATTGTGACGGGATGAACTGAACTATATCGCCTTCGCCAACTGATTTTTCTACCTCTAGAGGGGCGTACATTAAAATATTGCCTTCCCCGTAGGTTTCACTATCCATTAAGGCTACCGCTTTGATCGTTCCCCAGCCACCTTTGCCAGCTTGTTCAAATGTAATATTTGATTTATTTTGTATAAAACCGTTTCCGTCGTAAAACCTGTAAATAATTTCGTCTGGATCTGGATTTGTGACAGCGTTAATAGCTCCCACACTTACAGGCTTGTAAAAAGTAGTGGCGGGATGTTCCGGGAAAACATATGATTCAACGCCATTACCGTCAGAAGCCTGAACAGCCCTAGACTCCTCAAGATACAGAGGGTAATAAAATCCAGACGCTGGAAGGTTTTCAGTATGAGTATAATAAACAGAAGACGGATCATCTCCAACATCAGACCATTTTGTGTTGCCATTCTCTGAAGGGTCTCCCAGACTTACTCTAGCGTACTGGGTAGAGACTTCAGCGCCAGCTTCATTGGTTATAAAGTTCAAAACTTCGCCCATAGTTGAGCCATCATCATTGTCTTTAGGAACCTCATTTAAAAGTGCTACAGATACATTACTTGGCTTGGTAAAAGTTCCTCCCCTGAAAATAAAGTTCAATATTATACTCTCAAGATAGTCCGATAATGCAGCCATATTCTTTCTCCTAAAGGTGTTCCAGAAATAAACAATCTAACTATTAATACACAAAAAAGCCACCCCCAATCTAATGAAGGTGGCTTTTAGTCGCTTTAGGTATTAAATAATAATTAGAATGATCCGAGGATAATTCTTCTGTTATCTAAAACACCAAAGCCAAGCTCTGTCCAGCCATAATAACCAGCTCTCTGCTGGCGGTGGAGAGTTGGGTCTTCAAAGACCTGTAGCTGCTCCTTAACGGGCATAACAAAGCTGTCATTGCTTGACTGATCTAGGCCAACAACAAGTTCTCTGTCTGAGGACTGTAGCTGTCCACCAAGCTGATCAGCGAAGAATGACTGATATTCTTGACCTTCGCCAAGTTCATCGAGGTCATGGACGTTGACACCAAAGATTCTAGTAATTGGAGCGCCGCCTTCTGGAGCGGAATAGATCTCACGACGAGTAACTTCGTCAACTTGATCTAATCCCCAATTACGAATGTCTTCTAATGCTTCTGGTGAAACATAGAGGTCAGTAAGTCGTCCACGACCAACTGAAGCGCTATTACCACCAGAATTACGACGCATTACAGTCTGCATTAAAGAAACTAATCTCTTGGTAAAGAGACCTTCGGTTGCATCGCCGTCATAAACAAGAATATTGCGATCAACGCCAGCTGCTAGAAGCGTGTGCCAGCCGTCGTCGTTAATCTTCTTCGTGAAACCGGCTTCCATGACCTGCATGGCTCGACCAACAATATCCCAACGAGCTTCTCTTGCGTATCGGAGAAGATAATCAACCGATGAAGCAATGTTGTAAGTTGGAATCATGACGTAATCGCTTTCAACCGAACGCTCTGGAATTCTACCATGACCGGGATTAGTATAAGCGACATGCTCACCTTCAAGGCCGGGGCTGATTAGATCAAGAGGAAATTCAGTAGTTGAACCAGCTTCTACGTTCACAGTTTCGAAAATATTACCAAGAATATTTCCAGCAAGGACGCCCTTGCGTAGTGGTAACTCAAGAGCTTTAGCGAATTCTCGCTGTGCAGCTTGAGCCAAATTTACATCCGCATCCCCCGACTTACGTAGGAGATTGATGAATTCATCACTAGGTCTTTCGTTAATTGGCATAATTAGTTTTCTCCTTTAATTATATTAAGTTCAGGGAAGGTTGACTTCGACTTTGGCGTAGTCATCAGCATCAGGAGCTGAAAGGAATACACCAACGGCAACAGTGCCAGAAGATGCAACGTTTCCAGCAACATCGTCGCAACGATAAGCTGTTTCGCCAGCGCCGCAGTCGCTAGGATTGGTAATGTTGTTAGTTACAACGTAACCTTTACGAAGGACAGTAACCTTACCACCCTTTTGTACTTCATCCTTGTACTGATTGAGATGAGTACGAGTTAAATCTTTGTCTACGACATCGTTAAGAAGGATGCCGAGAGGGGCAGCCGAAGTGGACTTGACGCAAAGATTTACGCCCTGATCCATAGCTGCGCCAGTACCAGCAGTAGCACCATGACCAACTAAGCAACCGCGAGTGGTCGCAGTGTCATTGTAGAAAAAGCTAATGTCGGTCTGTAGTTCATATCTATCTGATTTTAGAGCCATAGTTATTTTCTCCTTTTAATCACTTATTAAGTACGTTGCTTTCAAGCCATTCTGCGACACTCGCTCTAGTGGCCTGTAATTCGTCTGTATCGTCTGAAGCATCAATTAATGCAGCTTCAGTTGTTTCGACTTCTGCCAACGCTTCTTCGGCGGCTTCTTCAGCTTCAGCTTCATCGGCTACTTCTTCAGCTTTTGGCTTCATTCTTGCTTCTTCATCTTCTTCTTCCTTTTTGACGCCAACCTTTTTCTTCATCTTGTTCATAGCTGCCAAGATGGTTTCGAAAGTAGCATCATCAAGATCTTCGTAAGAAGCTAGAGATTCTTCAGCTTCTTCAGCCTCTAGACCTAAATCTAAAAGTGAAGCCATGCGCTTGCGCATATTTTCTTCTTTCTTCATCTTCTTAAGTTCTTCCATCTTTTCCTTCATTTCTTCTTCGCTCTTTGCGATTGATTCTTGAAGTTCTGTGATGGATGCTTCTTTTTCAGCTAATGAAGCTTCTAAAGTCTTGATAGCTTCTTCTTGTTCACCAACGGTGGCTTCAAGCTTTGCCATCGACTCTAGAGTTTCTTTTGAAGCTGCTTCGGCAATCTGAGCTAGAAGAACTTTGTTTTCTTCTTTAGCAGAGGCTAGCTCACTCTTTACATCCGAAAGCTGCTTCTCTAAAAGATTAATATCTGACATGTCATTTTCTCCTTTAGGAAAAGTAGTAATTGTTGAGTTAGAACTTAGAGAGAAAGCTCTGCTAGAATCAAGAATAACACTTCTTGGATTAGCTGGCTTGGATACAAGACCTTTGCCAGAAAAAGAAATATCTCTTAATGATCTACCAATTTTGTAGCCTTCGTATTCTCCAGTACCACCATAGGCTCGTAAATGTTTAGTTAAAAATGCAGAACCCTCATTACGTTCAAGTAGTTTTGCATTACCATCTTCGTCTAATAAAGCATAGTCAAATCCAGCGAATAAACATTCCATAGAAACAAACCATTTGCCTTCTTCAATTTCAGCAATAATTTGATTCATGCGCTGTCTATTTTCTGGATCTGTCCAGCTGTTATACAACACAGCCTCGGTGATAATATCAAAATCATCCGGCTGAGTATCATCTGTTATGCGGTCTCCGTTTTTGTCAACCACATAGCTTCCAGTAATATGCCCAATGATATCGTTTTCATTGTGCATAAAATTGAATTGTTTGTCTTCTGGTGTATTTCTAGCGGCCCAAGTCATTGACGAATTGAATACATCGTCATTTTTGTTCCAGCCAGTAGATACTAGAACAGAAGTAATATAGTAGAGATCTATCTGTTCGGGATTTGCGCTAGCAGCCTTAATTTTATCAACAGCGATACTTAACTTGTTGTTAGAATCTTCATCAATTGAAGTATCTAAAGCAAGTAAAGCTGCGGGTACGCAATAAGCTATACTCGCGTTAGACTGAACTAACGGAGCAACGCCGTCTTGTATTTCTTGTTTAAATATTTTCATATGCGCCTCTATGAAAAAGTATACACAAAAAAACGAATAAAATTGATTACATTGTATAAGACACGAAATTTGCTATAACATTTTTTCGATATATATCAATCGGCATCTCATGAATATTGATATTCTTAGATTTTAAAATGTCGATAAAATCTTTTGGCGACTTCTTATTGCTCCTTAAAGAATTAATAATATCTTCAGATGCTACAGACTTCATCGGCGTTAGATTTGTAAATATGTCTAATTTAATTTGTTCAATTTTAATTACTTCTGATTTCGTCAATTTTCTTAGGTTTTTTACGCCCTTATTGCTAATATATGCCTTATTCACATTTTCAGAAACCGTTTCGAAAGCTTCGTCTGCCCAAACAAGCATTTCAGCAACTCCCGGATTGGTTTTAGGAGTTTCTGTCCTTTGCTTTCTTGGGCGGGTATCTTTAGTATTTGGAGGGCGACCATTATTTTTAATATCAAGATTACTATTAGGTTTTGGTGTATTTTTTTGTTTTTCTTTTTCCTGTTTTAAATTGATCTGACCTTGTTTATCCATTTTCTCCAAATCTTGCTGATGGTTAGGATTGTGATAAGGGCTGGCTTTTGGAGGTCCAGACGTTTCTCGTTTAGACATTTCTCTCTTAAGTCTGATATTTTCTATTTGAGGGATTTCTTTAAATCTTTCGAGTAGTGTTTCTTGACTTATTATGTCGCGATCAGCAAGTTGAATTAATAGATTCTTTTCGGCAGCTTCATCAGAAAGTGTCATTTGGTCGAACTGTATATGCGCCCTATACCTGAAGCCCATAGCTTTTCTTACTATTTCAAGTTCTTTTTCCCAGAACTTGACCAACTGATCTCGACCGTACTGTAATCGCTCTAAAAGTGTTTTTAAGGAAATGAAATTGTTGGTAAACCCGCCACCATTGTTAGCCATACCCGTCAAAGTCGGTGGTACACCAAGCCCAGCATAAATGCTATTGAGTACAGAGGTATACTTCTCAGATCCTAAAAACTTGTATACTTCGCTATTAGATTCACTGAATGACAGCTCTGGACCCCAAACTAATTCCATTGTACCCCCGCCAACATTGCTGGCAAGAATATCACGAAGCTTATTAATAGCGGCCTTGTTTGGTAGAATCTTGTGGTCTAAGTTACCAAGCGTCCATAAACGAATATTTGAAATCGCGCCATCTAGAGCAGACATATCAGCTAAACGCATCTTTTCGAGCATTACAATGTCGTCAAGAATTGCGTAAATCATCGGGTTGGCCCACTGACGCCAATCGTCTTTTTTGTAGTAGTGAATGCTGAGTCTCTCTGGATCAAGTGGTATATCCTTTTCCCCCCTTATAAGGCTTTGCTTAATCGCGGGTGGTAACGTTTCTAAAACGTGGTTTGGTATTTCTCCTGCTTTAAATTTATCGAAAAAGGAGTTTGTTGTAATTGTGTAGTTCTGTAGACCCATAAATAAAGAAAGATTTCCGTCTTTCATCTTAACCGTTAGCGGGCTAAAGAAATTATATCTCCAAGGTATTTGATTTGCTGGGGCTTCGGGTACTTCAACTTTAATATCATTAGCCAAAGCCTTCATATAATCCTTCAATTTAGGGGTAATGTTGGCATAGCTTCTGTATATAATCACATTGCCAGTCTTGTATAAATTGTTAAGAAAACGTTCCGACCTTTCTTTTCCGTTAACACTCCTGAACCACTGCTGATAAAACTTCTCAACACTTTTATCTCGATGAACAATCTGAATACCCTGACTACCAAAATCACCCATCAAATCAATGATATTGCGAATAATACCTACTTTATCATAAGCGTCCATGCACATTTTAATTATTCGACGTTGCTGTTGAGGTACTGCTTCATCTGGACGAAATGCGTAATAGTCTCTAGAAGTGAACCCCGGCTTTACAGATCTATTTGGTTCAATGTCTAGAAAATGCCTATAATGATTTCCTTGTGATTTACTTAGCCCAGCGTATGAACTAACATTATCAGAAAATTTAGAAAAAGCACTTGCTTTTCCAGCGTCGTCACCGTCTTGCCAAGTTATCATTTCGTCGTTATTCATATTGATTAAGCCTCAATTGGAATGGTAATCTGAATGTTCATAGATTAATACACATCTTTCATATAGTCAGCAAACCAGCTTGGTGCAGTGTAAAGATTTTCTTTAGGTTTTTCTTTAAAGCCGCCAGTAGCGAAGCCTCCGTAAAATTCATAATCAGCCTGATCTGGAGTTCTCTGTAAAACTCTTGCGGCCATGTTCGCCATTAATAATGCAGAGTATCTATCTTTTCTCATTTTGCTTTTTTTACCAGTTCCAACAACAACTTCTGGCGTATCCCACCTATCTCTACCTGCGCTCGTCTGAGTCATTTGAATCATTGATAATTCGTCTTTGAGTTCTTCTATGTCTAGAACGCATTCCTCTATAGTGTCAAACATTCTACCTTTGGTATTATCTTCATGCTCTGACATAGAAAGAGTAAGTGAGTCGAAAGAAGGAAACAACAAAGCTTTATCTTCAAAGTCTTTTCTCATTCCGTGGTTAGATTCAGATAACCAATCATACTTGGCGAACTGGCACATTTCAAGAATATGTAACCCTCTTTCGTCGTCTGTGTCCTTTGGTTTGTCGTCGTCTATTGTTGGCCAAATAGCAGCTTCTCCGTCTTGTATTTTATCGTTATCATGCAAAGATTCCATAACTGCTACGCCACCGCCTTGGGCATCCATAGCGATGTGTATGCATGGAAAAAGTTTCATAAGGTCACGTATTTTCCTAGCGCAGTAAGCGTAAAAGTCTGTTTCAGTAGAATATCCACGTTTAACCTTCTCTTTGTGTTCAGATCTAGTAGTAGTCCAGCAGTGTACAATCCTTCTATGACTCGGATGAATTTCTAGTACAACTATGCTAAAATTATCAACTTCAGATGCAGGGTCAACCCCGAATATATACTTTCTGTCTTTATTGCCAAGAAGTGCCGCTTCAAAATTAATTGGATTGTTATTTGTGTCTTTTATTAATCCTTCTTCCGAAACGACACAGGACTCAATAAGCGATCTCTTGAAAAACCCCTGACTGTCTCTGGTAAAACAAGCGCCATATTCCATTTGGTATATACCAGTATGTACAGTGGCCTTAGATCGTGCAACTTGGTCTGCATCCATAAAACCTTTTGGTAAAAGCTCATAAGGCATTCGTATTATTGAATACTGAGTCCAATCAAAACTCTCTGGTGGATCTTCTCCGAATATTTCCCTAAGTCTTCCTATATCTCCACGGCTTTTAATTATAGACTTCCACTTTTTCCAGTATGTAGCAAAGTGGTTAAAGTCATAATAAGCAGTACCTGATAAAATAATCTGGTTGTCTTTTTTAACCTCTTTTTCCTCTTGGGAAATTGATAAGCCAAGTTCATCCGCTTTCTTTTTGGCAGCTAATCGTTTAACATTCTCAACTGGATCTGCACTAACAGCAGCAAAGCCAGCAACGACGTTTTCGAAAATTTCTCTGGGTATTGATGCAAATTCATCAGCGATGATATCGTTTGCTCTCTGTCCTCTAATCTTCTGTCCGTCACCAAGAGGTAAGCAAGTTACTGTACTGTCGTTTAATCTAAGAGTACACCTATCAGTATCTCTTCGTGGACCACTATCGCCATCACATATATCTCTTAGCATTGGCGAATTACGCCATATCGTCTCCATGTACTCAAAAAGAACCTTAGACTGCCTGAATGCAGCACCAACTACAACTACCTTTCTGCGGGGCAATATGAGCGCTCTGAGTACTGCGTAGAGGGAAAGCATGAATGATTTACCAAAACCTCGACTGGCGATGAGCATTGGGAATTTTCTATTCCATATTTCTTTTAAGAATAAAGATTGGGATGGAAGAAGTTGTATATTTAATATTTCTCTAGTAATAAATGAAAGATATTCTGGTCGAGTCATAAGCCAAGCAAGCTTAATGTTGAAGTCTTCATCTGAAGCAGTCAATATAGACATTGGATTAAAGAAGTCTGTTTCAGTACTCTCTAATCCTAGCCAAGCTTCGTCAATTGTTTTTAGTTTAGATTTTGCCACGAATTAATAACCTTGTCAGCAAAGCCGTAGTGTACAGCCTCATTAGAAGTAATATACCAGTCTCCAGATTTGAGTTTTGTACTTAGATAGTTCTTTACCTTTGTTACAGCGCCCTTACCATATTTTTCGATGAAAAACTTTCCACTACAGCATTGGTTTGCATATATGTCAAGCATGGTGTCGCAAATCTGTTTTTCATACTTAACCCAATTCTGGACATTTAAATAATCTCCACCAGCGCTTGTGCTGCCATAGTGAGACATGAAATATGTATTTGGCGTAATAAGCCTTGTGTCGGCGGCTTGAAATATGATACTACTCATAGACTCTGCTTGACCGTAAGCTATTATAGTAACATGGGATCTGCACATAGTAATAGCGTCGTATATAGCCATGCCATCAGGCCACTCGCCTCCAACACTGTGCATATGAACAAGTATTGGTTTGTCTGACTTAATGTCCAATGCGCGTATATTCTTAATAAATGTATTTGACATTTTGTATTCAACGCCGGGGTTCTCATCGTCTCCAGAGCTATAGTAATTATGTAAGAAAATTTCCCTAGAGTCTATGTTAGATCCGTGATTGTGAAAATCGTAGAGAATGTCTTTATCATTGTTGTTCATCTTATGTCTTTCTCCCGATAGTATACATTTCGTTAATCCGCTTGAAAATGCTGCTAACAGCAAGGAATGCTGTATATTTGTCTCCGCAGAAGAGTACGTGTACGTCATTGTATAACTCAAATTCTATTAGGCATTTTAGCATGTACTTACCAGTTATTTTTAAAGAAGCCTTATTCTTAACTGGTATCCTAGTGTCTTTTGGGAATTTTATCAAATCCTCTAACGAGAATTCAAGAACAAGATATTTGTGAGGAAATGGCTTCATTCTTTCTATTTCGTTAATGAAGGCATACTTTTTTTGTCCTAGATTTATAGCTAACTCTTCCACACACCCCTTTCTCTCTATACATATCTTATCTTCTAATCCCTGAATGGAATAATCTCCAGTATCAAGTTTCTGATCTATCATACCAGCGCAAGTGTTAAATTTGCTAAAATAATATCCATCTTGCTCTCTGGTGTCTTTAATCACTGTAAAATCAGGAGCTTTTTTATATTTTGCCATTGATAATCTCTCTAAATAAATTTTCGTAGTGGGATTCTTTTCCCGTTATAGACTTATGACAGTGTTTACATAAAGTAATTCCATTCGAAGGCTCGTATCGCAAAGAAGACGCGCTAGACCATCTTTGTATATGGTGAACATTTAGATCTTTCCTGCTTTTACAGTTAGGCATCTGACACTTAAATCTATCTCTATTAAGTACAGACATTCTGAATTTTTTGTAATCTGGATCGTTGTAATTTCTTTTCATAGTGCATAAACCTTATCTATTCTGAAATACTTTCTTATATTTCTGCATGTTATACGTGTTTTAATTGAACTATCTTGTTTGATAATCAATCTCATCAACCTATGCATTGCTATTTCGCAGGCGTCATCAGGATCAGAAGCCTCTATGAATAATATGGCAAATGGACTATGGAACTCATAAAGATTGAATCTCATTAATTCTTCGTAGATATCAAAGAAGTCTACAAAAAGTTTATAATTTCGCATCCAGCATAAGTTTTATTAACCCCTCCAAGTTGGTCTTGGGTTGCCAGCCCAGCTTATTATTGGCTTTAGAACAATCTCCTTTTAAGAAATCTACTTCAGAAGGTCTATAAAAATGCTGATCTATTACGTATAGATTTTGATAATCTGTAATTCCGGCACTATAAAAAGCTATGTTTAAAAACTCTGCTATTGTGTGAGTTTCTCCTGTACACACAACATAATCGTCTGGGTTATCTTGCTGCAACATTAACCACATCGCCTCTACGTAATCTCCAGCATAACCCCAATCTCTGTAAGCCTCTAGGTTGCCAAGCCTGAGCTTAGGGAACTTATCATTATTTATACTAATGTAATCGTCGCTGAAGAATAATATTGGGTTTTCGTAAGAATTCCTCCAATGGATAAAATCAGCTATCCATTTGATAATCTTTTGCGTAACAAAGTTTTCGCCCCTGCGCGGGCCTTCATGATTAAACAATATGCCGCAGCTAGCGTGTAAATCATAACCGCCGCGATACAAACTAACGGCATAATGAGCAGCGCACTTAGCAATCGCGTATGGTGACTGTGGCATGAACTTAGTATTTTCATTTTGATACTTATCTCCGTTCCTGTCTACATCATAAGAACTTCCAAACATTTCACTAGAAGAGGCTTGGTAAAACTTAACGTGACGCATATTAAGGTCTACGAGGCTCTGCAAGAGGTTTAGACAGCCTTTTCCAGTAATATCCCACGTGAGTGCTGGCTGTTTGAAAGAGGTTGCTACATGCGACTGTGCCGCTAGATTGTAGACTTCATCAACATCTTCGTTATCTTTGAATATATTAATTACACTACTTACATCCGTGATGTCTCCCTCGACCAACTTGAATCTTTCGTGGTGTAAGATATTTTTTATTCTTTGTGTGTTGTCTGTACTACAACGTCTGGCAATGCCAACAACCTCATATCCTTTATCTAAAAGTAAATCCGCAAGGTGACTTCCATCCTGTCCCGTTATTCCTGTTATTATAGATTTCATTAATTCATCCTTTTGTTTGATAAGTAAAGGTGCTGTCTGTGTTTGAAAGTCTTATAGTTGTGAAGTTATTTTGATTTAGTCTCTCTACTGTCTTGTTGATGAGATCCTTTGGAGCTAGTTCGTTTGTTTCAAAGGTTAATCGATTTAATGAAAGGTCATTAGTACTTAAGTAATTTATTAATTGATTGACTATGTGGCAATCATAGCCTTCAGTATCTATTTTAAGTGTTCCTATACTAGAAACATTGTGCTTAACGAATAAGTCATGAATTGTCATGCATCTAACTGAATACTTCTTAATAAAATCTTCTACGTTCCAGCCCCGACTATTAATCCAATCATGAACTGATCTGTGTGGGGAATTAATTGAGTTGCACCCCCTGAAACATGTCGGAAGTTTTTTTTCTATTATTACATCTAGTGGGACGTAGTATATATCTACAAAGCCAGTTGTTTCAAATATTGCTATGTTTTCTTTTATGCACTGTGGATAGTCTGGAATACTGTCTATATACTGCTTTATTGGTTCAACATATATACCAGTCTGACTGCCTTTTGGTTTGCTGTATTGAAAATCCGAAGTGCCTATGTCTATGAAGTCAAAGTGAGCCATTATTTTTCATACCCATAAAGTTTACCATCCTGTCCCGTAATACCAGTTATGATAGCTTTCATTTTTGTCCTCTTGTTCTTGGTAGCCAACTCTTTAATGCATCGTGATAGCAGTATGCATTTTTTCTAAAAAAGTTCTCTGGTCCATCGCACTGTACGTATTCATGCTCATTGTTATCGAGATAATTTATTATCGATGTTCTCATTGGTATTTTTAAAAATTTTGCAATGTATTTTGTGAAAAGTATAGGCCCATGCGTTGGTTCGTTGCGTAATTCACATAATAAATTTGAAAGTATTGGGTTTTGTGGGAGACAGGCAAACACACCGTTGCAAACATGAAAGCCGTTTCTATTGGGATTAACGCAGAAAAAATTCTTTTTTATTAAAACATCGAACCTCTTGTTGCAAATGAAATCGGCATCTAAATATATACCGCCATATTTATTTAGTAAATAATAACGCAATATATCTGCTTGTAAGGCGTATTGTTTTCTTTTTTCATATCTTGCCATTTGGGCTACGCATAAGTCTGGCATATGTGGAATATTATCATTAGTCCAAAATTTATATTCGTAGTCATGAAATTTTTCAGAGGCGATTTCACAATAACGCTTTATATGATCTGGTATTTTGTTTGGACCTATCCATATTTGATGGAGTATTTTGGGTATCATTTGTTATACCCGTAAAGATCGAAATCTTCCTTGTATAAATTGTAAACTATTTTCTTCGATTGAGAGTCGTATGCTTCCATTGGTTCTTTAAAGGTATCACTAAGGGCGGTCTTAGCGTAATAAAATTTAATTTGTAAATCAAGCATTTCTAAACACTCTTCATTTAGGTTTTCTTGATGTATTATATTATTTACAGAAAAGCTGTCTAAGTGTGTGTAGTAGTGCTGGGGCGAAAACATATTTTTTGCATATCCCCCAGTGATATTGTGTTGTAAACGTTTTGGTACTTCTTGGTTAACGAATTCTGGAAAAGTTATTTTTCTTGAAAATCCACTATAGAAGTAAAGTGACAATATTCTTGTGTAGGGGTTTCTTACAGTAGTAAAAGTATTATACTTGTTAAATGGTATGCTTAACTTTTTATAAGTGCGAAGACATGCGTGTTGTAGGAATAGTTTTAGTTCTCTGTCAAACCCAAACATTATATCTCTATCAGTTTTCTTGTGGATAATTAATAAGTTAAGGTCTATGTCTTGAAGATATTTTTTGCACAGAGTGTGTTCGACAGACGTTCCCCCGGTTTTATTTGGGTGAAGAAATATTATTTTGGGCGATTCGATTTTCATTTAACGTTTCTTACTATAAATCCAAGTATTAATAATTCAATACCTATTGCCACTGACCAACAAGGCAATATAACCGACAAGGATTCTGAATTCATGCTATTCCTTTACTGTGTCTGGTGTTAAAAAGGGTTGATCAACCGTACCGTCTTCGTATTTATGGAAAGATGACAATCTTTCCTCTTCTTTCTTCATCGCCATCCTCATCTTCTCCATCTCTATTCCGTAACGCTTCATGCGTTCTGGGTCTTGCATCATTGAAGCAACCCAACTTGTGAAGCTCTGCTTGCTATCTTCCAACCTTTTGATTCTTTGTTCACGGGTTCCTTTCATTTCACGCAACATACTGGCCTTTTTCGCTTGTAGCTCTCTATAGTCACGATTGAGGCTTTCTTGAGACGCCCTAAGCGAAGCAACTTGTCGTTCTAGGTTAATAATGTAATCGTGATCCTGTTGATCTTTGTCTCTAGAGCGTTCGTCCTTGATCATTTTATCGTATACGTTAATTTGTTCGATATTCTCCTTGTTACCCTTCAGACATCTATTCATGAGTATCTCTAGCTTAATAACATCAACGACTTGTAGTTCTTCTGTTGGGAATACGTCATCCTTGAACTGCGAGATAATGCGGGACCAGTGGTATTTAAAAAGCTCTAATTCGTGGTCAGTGAACTGAGCCTTTAGCTCAACCCAGTAGGGGCGGTCTTCAAGTGAATAAGCCGCAAACTCTTCGCTAGTGAGTCCTACCTTGAACTTGCGCTTAATAAAACTTTCTATAGAAGAAGTATCTCTGTTAAGTTTCTTAGCAATGTCTTCTGGGGTCATGCTATCAACTAAACGCGAGATGGTTCGCTCTTCGTCTTTAGAAATTCTACCCTTCTTCATCTATTATTTCCTTTATTTTCTCTATGAGGTTGTCCTGCTTTTGCTTAGAAAGTGGTGCGCCGTGCATGAAGCGCAAGTAGTCTTCTCTCATCTTGCATGGTATCTTGTCTTCTATCATTTCTATGATTTCTTGCCCCTCAACAATGTCTTCAGATAAAGTGCTGGAATAGGTGGGGCAGTTGATAGTTTCATTGAGCTGCGTGGGGCAGTTTACTTTTCTCTTTTCGTGAGCAGTAGTTCCGTGGTTGTCTCTTACAAAATTCTTTAACCTGTTAGATAAATTGACGGATAGAAAATTTTCAAGGGGGCGCTTATTGTCATATCTCTCTAGAGCGTCTGCGCATATAAGGAAAGCTTCTTGTTTCATGTCGTCTATTTCGTATCCACTAAATGCGTACTTGGGGGCTATTCTGTTGATTACATTATTGATTATTTGTAAAGTTTCTTCTTCTGAGATGTTTTTAGGTTTTTTCTTCATCGTAATCTCCTAGCTTTAAAACCCTCCATCCAACCTTATCGTAAAACTTAAGTTGGTTAGTATTGGAGTCCCAGACTAATGAGCCTTGAACGGCCTTAGATTTAGAACTATATGGAGAAAAAACAATTATATAGCAATTAATTATTCTGACGTAAAGCTTGTAAGCCTTCATCAATATTGACTTTGTAAAGCTTGATATGTGAGAAATAATTTTATCTTGACTGGAGATATGAGAAATTGGTATTGAAGAAATTTCTCCGTCTATTCTCCCAACAACGGAATCTTCTTCAACACTTAGCAAAGAGGGGCAGCAGTCAGAGTCTGAATAAGAAAGGGAGTGGGGCTGTATAAAAAGTTCGTTAAACGATAACAGTGGGCGGCTTGATACCTCAAAGAAGTCTGAATCAGTAATATTTTGAGGTGTGTAAAATCGTGGGCTAAATAATGGAACGGATTCCCCTTGAATAGCAAATAATATCTTCGATCTTTTCAGTGAGTCGCCCAAAAAGGTCGCTATACCGCTTTCTTGGTATATAGCCGAACCTTCACGAACGTGCTTCAATAAATACAGTAACGTGTCACCGTTAGAGAATGTGGAACCAAAGTCATTGCAATCACATGTAAAATTAGGGTTAAACCCATTGTACTTCTTATATTTATCACAAAGCTTGTCGCAACCAATTAACGCTAACGTATTGTCTGGGCCAATTTCACACTCTTCAATCGACATCCTTACTGTTGTTTTTATCGGATTCATTTTCTAATAGTTCCTTTAAGTTACCATCCTTTTCTCCCATATCTTCGGCTACTTCCTTAGACAAGCTAGCAGTTGCTACGCAATACAATTGGCATTCTAATTGTTTCTTTTCATTCATAATGTTTCTCCTTATAGTAAATTATACACACATATAGATAAAATCGCAATAAACAGGTGCGACTAGGGAGGGTTGGGTAATACTTAGTTGACAGAACTAGACAAAAAAAGTATAATGCTATTATGAACACTAAAAAATGCACATATTGTAAATTAGAACTTTCAGCTGATACAGATACATTTCCTGTAGCTAATGGGACTGTAGCTGATTTTAAAGCTGGTAAAGAAGGAGTGAGGCTGGAATCGAGATGCAAGAAATGCAGGCAATTAACTAGAAATGATAAAAATAAAACATATGAGCCAAAAAATCAACCAACTGCTGTATGTAACAAATGCGGAGTAGAAAGAAAAAATAAATACTTTTATTCTGACACTTATAGAAAAAATGGAATGGAGTCAACCTGTGTTCTATGTAAGCTCAATTATCAAACTGAACAAGAATACGACATGGCTAAAAGTCGTTATAAGCCGTGTGAGGAATGCGGTTGCGGATTTTTAAAATCAAAAGGTCCAGAAAATTTCTGCACTGCGTGTGTCAGGAAAAAAGCAGATAGAAAAAGAAGGAAGAGGAACTTGCTAGATAGCTTGAGGAATAATATAAATACAAGAATAATTGAAGTTAAGAAAGAGATTGATGGCCTGCAAAAATTTTTACCCACAAAAGTATGCAGACACTGTGGGGAGTGCAAAGATAAATCAGAATACTATCGTGTTAATGGTTGGCAGTGCAAAGATTGTATTAAATCAAAAGCAAAAGAGCGCAGTAAAGATCCAGAAAGAATAATAGCAAGATCTATTTACAATAGAAAGAGATATAGAGAGAACGAGGAACATAGGAATAGAGTTAAAAAGCAAGCTATAGCTTACAACAAAGAAGCCAGAAAGAGACCAGAAGTAAAAACTATTCGTAATGTTCGCAAGAGGATTAAGAGATGTCTTAGTAAGGGTAAGAAAATAGGAAAAAATATCAATAAGTACATACAGCTGCCGGAAGGTCTTACTTTAGATGAACATCTTGAATCACAATTTGAAAGTCAAACAGAGTTATGGGGCAAAAATAGTAACGGCGAAGCTATGTCGTGGGATAACTACGGCGAAGGATTGGATAAATGGCATATCGATCACAATGTGTCGTTGAAGGCTTATGGGGTTTACGATCTAAACATTAGCAATGAAGAAAGAGAACGTAGATTAAAGAAAGCGTGGAACTATAAGAATTTGAAGCCTCTTTGGGGTAAATATAATATTGCAAAAAGTTCAACAACAATAAGATGTGCAGAAGACAAGAGACGCATCAAGGAACGAGCAGACTCTATCTGTTAAGTTCGGGTAATACATTTTTATTTGAAATTTTTATTGTGTATAAACCACCCAGCGTTTTTCACTTAAAAAATACGCAAAAAATCTAGGTACTAAAATAGCACCCCCCTTATGTAGCGGATACAAGGTGGGTCTCGCACCCCCCATTAGCGGGGTAAAGAAAAAAAGTTTTTTGGCATGATATTTGCAGTGCGAAAAAAATCAAAAAAATTTCAAGAAAGTACTTGACAAGTGACGATCTATTGTATATACTTAGAGCATAACAAGTAACCAAGAAAGAAAAGGAAAAGAAAAATGATTTTTCAAGCAATTGCAAGAGACTTCGAAGGAAACAATCTTCTCACCTGCATTGAGCATAGCGTTGAGGAAATCCGAAATCGTGCTTTCCAAGAGTTTAGCGGTTGGGATGCTTGCCATCGGATTGACATCGTAAACCCTCAAACTGGCGAACTGATTGACCAGATTGAAAACTAACCAACCAAAAGAGGGGAAGGGCAGGAATTGCCTGATTCTACCACAACAACCACAATTTTGACAAAAAAAGATTTTAGGGCTTGACAGCCGATTGCCGATAAAGTACGATAGAGGAAAGCAACCAACTAAGGAGATTATCATGGGACTTGACTACAATTTCTATGAAGAGTTAGAACAGTATGAAGCAAGAGCAGAGTATGAGGCTTGGCTAGACGAACAGGAAGAAATTCACAACCACATGATGATGATGAACGAACAGGAATTAATACCAGAGGTGATAGAATGAACGCAGCATATAACTTTGAAAATTGGGAAACTAGGGAAATTCAGGCTTGGTTGAAAAATGGGCAAATTGCCCTAGATACTGCAACTGGGGCAAGTAGGGAAATCTGGCTGTGCATCATTCGTGGTGCTGCAAAAGAGTTGCAATTCCGCTGGAAATACGATCTCATGCACTGAACAAATGTCATCCCCCTTTCGGGGGGGTTGACAGCTGGCCGCGATCCCCCACCAATGGGGGGTATGTCCCACCTAATGAATTCCGGTAGACCCCCCCAATGAGGGGTGCAGCAAAATGCAATGCAAAATGCAAAAAACGTAGCACAATGCTACACCCACCAATGGGGGATACGATACAAAAACCCCTTGTTTTATAGACTCAAAAAAAATTTCTTGAATGGCACGGCGTTTGCATTATATTATGGTATGAAAAACGAAACCTTTACTTTGGAGAATAGAAAAATGGAAATGCAAATCCTCTATATTTCAGACTGTTGTGGTGCTTATCTTGACGATGCTCAAATCGAGTATG
>Ga0255759_10000557_pt1 | contig 33839 bp, 31 predicted proteins | sample 101ome_20_FD_179959 | JGI IMG/M metagenome (GOLD analysis project Ga0255759, IMG submission 179959) | Coastal salt marsh microbial communities from the Groves Creek Marsh, Skidaway Island, Georgia - 101404AT metaG (version 2) | ecosystem: Environmental > Aquatic > Marine > Intertidal zone >...
ACCTAATCCTGATACAGGATTGTACGAAGAAAATTACATACCTCCTGCAAATAAGCAGGTATTTGTAATAAGAAAACACGGCAAAGTTTGGAATGATCCAGATACAGCATTAAGCAAGAGCAACAATAATATCGCTAATTTCTTGCGTAGCGGCAGCATAAAGTTTATTGAATAAATACATTGTAGGAAACAGAAAATGACTGATAAAATAAACGATAAAAACGGTGTGCTTTTACAAGGACACATAAAGATTAGTGATCCAGAAACTGGAAAAGTTCTGGTGAATAAACGAAATGCAATACACTATGAAAACATGAGTATTGCATTAGCAGAAAGCATAACCAATGCAGGACAAGGTTTTATCTATGAAATGAGTTTTGGTAACGGCGGTACTAGTGTTGATCCTACAGGCATTATTACATACCTCACTCCAAACTCTACAGGAACAAATGCAAGTTTATACAACCAAACGTATACAAAAGTAGTAGATGATAGATCAGTCAACAATACAGATCCTGCAAGAAATAAACTAGAAACAAGACACGTAAGTGGTACAAATTATACAGATGTAGTTGTAAGTTGTTTGTTAGACTACGGTGAACCAGACGGACAGGATGCATTTGATACTGCAAACGACTTAACAAACAATTATATTTTTGATGAACTAGGACTAAGAGCATACGATCCTAGCGGCTCAGGAAGGTTGCTAACACATGTAATTTTTCACCCTGTGCAGAAATCATTAAACAGATTGATTCAAATTGATTATACAGTTAGAATCCAGAGCTTGTCGGGTGTATAAGGAGCAGTAGATGGCATATACAGTAAGATACACCGACGAAGCAAATAAGGGCGTTATCCAAGTTGAAGATAACACAATTAACCAGGATACAAGTTTGCAGCTTCCTGGCAGATTTACAACAAACTACGGCGCTGCTATAGCAGAAGACTTACTGCATCTTTTAGAAAATTTTGCAAACAATACTTCACCGCTAAAACCGGTTGAAGGACAACTGTGGTACGACACAACGGAAGGTGTTGATCAACTAAAAATTTATGACGGAACAACATGGATTTCAGCGTCAGGTTTGAAGAAAAGTAATTTAGAACCTGCTGCTAGTAACTCTAATGCAGGCGACCTGTGGGTTGACATTGATAACCAACAGTTATACTTGTACACTGGTTCAAACTGGATCTTAGTTGGTCCTAGTTATTCGGACGGTCTTGTAACAGGTGCAACTCCGGTTACTCTTACAGGACAGGATAATATAGACTATACAGTATTGCGTATTGACATTAGAGACGTAACAGTTGCTATTATTAGTGACGCAGAATTTAGTCTAAAAACACAGATTTTTGGTTTTGATAGTGTATCTAAAGGTATAAATCTTGCAAATCCAAGTCTCAACGATGATTACCAGTTTGTAGGCCTTGCGTCAAGAGCAGCAGCATTAAAAGTTACTAACAGTCCGTTGACAGCATCAGGCATTGAAACAGTTAACGCAAATAACTTTTTAAGAGGCGATGCACCTTCTACAACAGACAGTCAAATGCGTATTAAAAACAACCAAGGTATACAAATTGGTGAAGGTGGCCAGCTAACATTTCAAGTTGAAGGCGAGGCAGGTATTATACAACACAACACGTCAGGTAGTAACATTGATGTACGTGTACGTAGTGGCTCTAGCACAAACACTGTTCTACGCATTGACAGTGACGGGTTTGTAGGCGTTAACAATACAGCTCCTGACGAAGCATTAGATGTTATTGGTAACATACAGGTTGCTAGTACTCCAGGAGATGCTGAAAATACTGGTAAAATTAAAGTAGAAAGCACTACAAATAGTTCTAGTATTGGAACAGGTAGTATTATTACAAAAGGTGGTATAGGTGTTGCATTAAACGCATATATAGGTGCTAACTTAGATGTTGGCGGTATATTATCAACTGGTAATATTGTTCCGGATATTAACGGCGGACGCAACGTAGGTAATAACCTAAATAGATATGACCAAATGTATGCTAATACATTCTTTGGAAACTTACAAGGTAATGTTTCTGGTACAGTTTCAGGTAAAGCAGGTTCGGCAGATAGACTTTCTAGTGCTACACAATTTGCTATGACCGGAGATGTAAGTGCATCAAGTTTTGCCTTTGACGGTAAAACAGGCGAAGGTACTAAAACGTTTGTTACAACTATTAGTAACGCATTTGTAAGTAATAAAGAAAGTATACAAAACGGTTTGCCGGGAGATGAGATTCTATTAAACAAAACGTCAGGCGACGGCCAAGGATTGTATAGAATTAGTAAACAAAACTTCTTAAAAACAATACCGTTAATACCAGCTGGTACAATTGTTCCGTTTGGAGGAACAACATTGCCAACTGGTTGGTTATTTTGTGACGGAAGTGAAATACGTAAATCAGAATTTAGCCAGTTGTTTTTAGCAATTGGATTTAATTTTAAAGATCCTGATCAGTTATCTGATAGTGGTGTTAACTTTTTTGCATTACCTGATTTAAGAGGTAGATTCCCGTTAGGCTTAGACCAAATGGGTATATCACCTAATGCTAACAGAGTAACAGGCCCAGGCGCAGCAGAAATTGGTAACAGTGCTGGTTCAGAAAACGTTACAATTGCTGTTGATAACTTACCAGAACACGAACACGATATGAGAGGTTCGGATAATGCACAGTATTATGCAGTTAGAGACAATGCAGGCGTTCCTGATGACCCACAAGCGATTCAGTTTGATGCTCCGCAAGGTACACTAGCTGGACAAGCTCTACCTTCAAGTGGTGGCGTAAAAACAACAGGAGTGTTAGGTACACCGATTGATACAATGAATCCGTACTTAGCAGTAAATTATATTATATACACTGGATAATAAAGATGAGTTATAAATTAAACAAAACTGACGGAACACTACTAGTAGACTTAATTGACGGACAGATAGACAATCAGTCCACAAATCTTATATTAGTTGGTAGAAACTATGAAGGTTTTGGAGAATTTATTAATGAAAACTTTATTAAAATGCTCGAAAACTTTTCAAACACATCTGCACCTAGTAATCCGTTACAGGGGCAACTATGGTGGGATACAAGCGATCAGCGTCTTATGGTGTATGACGGTGAAGTATGGAAAGCATCGGGTGGTCCGTTTGTACAACCAGAAGCACCAACAATGGTTGCAGGTGACCTTTGGATTAATAATCTAACAAACCAATTGTATTTTTATGACGGTACAGAACTTGTACTTGCAGGACCAATTTATAGTTCTTTGCAAAAAGAAACAGGATTTGAAGTTGATACTATTATTGACCAACAATCTCGTTCACGTACAGTTGCACTTTTAAAAGTTGGTGGTAACTTAGTAGGTGTGTTTAGTGATCTTGAATTTACTCCACAATATTCTGAGCGTATACAAGGACTAGTTACAGATGATAATCCAGACGGTATTATTAAAGAAGGCTTTAATATAATTGATGCTGCTAACTTTAAATTCCACGGCACTTCTACAAGTGCAAACGCACTTCTTACAGCAGACGGAGAAGTACGTACAGTTGAACAGTTCCTACCTTCAGAAGTTGACGCTGTTGCACAAGGTACAATCACAATTAACAACCAAGGTGGTTTGATCCTTGGTACTGCACCAAACGTTGCTCATAAGATTTTAGGCGGTAACTATTTTATTGAGAACCAAGTTACAGACAGTGATATTACTATTAGAACAAAAAGTAGTACACTAGACCTTGCAGTTGATAGTATCTATATAGATGCACAAAATAACAGAGTAGGTATTTTTAATAGTAATCCTGAGGCTATGTTACATATAGGTGGCAATGAAGGAATATATGACAATACACCTAAGGATGTTATTATTGAAGGCAATCTAACAGTACGTGGTACACAAACAGTTTTAGATAGCCAAACATTACGTGTTGAAGATATTAACATTGAATTAGGCCGTGGCGAAGACAGTGCCAACTTACCAGATGCACAAGTTGATGGCGGCGGCATTATATTATTAGCAGAAAACAGTAATAAAACACTAACATGGACAAGTGCTACAGATTCTTGGACAAGTTCGGAACATTTTGACTTAGTTTCGGGCAAGTCTTATAAAATTAACGGCGATGCAAAATTAAGTGCTAATAGATTAGAAAACGATATTATATATGCTGAAGGTTTGATTAGGATTGGCACACTCCAATATTTAAATGTTGATAATCTTAATTTCAACGGTAACACAATTACATCAAACGGGCAAAGTTTACGTGTAGACAGTGCTGGAACAATACTACTTAGAAACGTTTCGTTTGTTACTGACGGCCCTGGTACAAATGCACCTAACTACAACTTCTTTAGCAGTCCGCAAACTTATAAGTATCCAGTATCAATGGGGGTTAATTTACCTAATCCTAACCCTACAGACGATCCAGCAAGAATTACAAATACAGGTAAAGCACTAGTAACAGGTGCAGCTACACCTATTAGTAAAAATAGAGCAATTGCTCTTGGAGACGAAACAGTTGAAGATACTGACGATACGTTAGCAACTAAAGGTTATGTAGATTATGAAATTGAAACACAACCTATTGTGTTTAGTTTAGATATTACAAACTTAGATGACGTAGACATTTGTAATCACTTACAAGCAATGTTTCCTGCAGAAAAGAAAATTGCAGGAAGTTACGCATTTATTTCAACAACAACAGCAGCATCATCTGTTGCCAGTAATATTGATGTAGATGCAGTAAAAAATATTAGTTTTGTTGCTGTTGACAGTAACGGAACACAAAATGAATCAGTAATGCAAGACATTGCATTTTTCCCAGCTAGTGGTAATGTTGAAATTACTGTTAGCAGAGGACTAAAACGGTTTGAGGTAGTTGAAACTGGCGGAGTAAATATATGGGATCCGACAACAGTACAGAACCTTGATCCAGGAATATAAGAATTGCGATAAATAATATATAAAGCATTTAGGGGTAACAGAATGGCTTATCAAATAGATAGATATAACAACAGTATTCTAACTATAGTTGAAGATGGTACAGTTGATACAACAACTGACTTAAAATTCATTGGCAAAAACTATGCAGGATACGGTGAAATACAAAACGAAAATTTCTTGTTTTTGTTGGAAAACTTTAGCGGTGCTAATCCGCCACCAAGAGCAATTAGCGGTCAGTTGTGGTATGATAGTGCGAACAACAAATTAAAGTTTTATGACGGAAACAAATGGCGTACAACTGGCGGTGCAGAAATTTCAGCAACTAATCCAACTGGACTATCGCAAGGCGATTTTTGGTGGGATATTTCAAATAAACAATTATATGTTTATGATGGTACAAACTTTATACTAATTGGTCCACAAAACGCAGGCGAAGGTGTTACCCAAATGCGTAGCCGAGAAATTTTAGACACAAATGGTACTCCGCATACAATTATTGAAGGTGTTTTGTCAGACGAAACAATTACAATTACAAGTGCAACAGCATTTCAACTAGCTGAATCAAACCCAATTGCAGGATTTAGCAAGATCAAAAAAGGTATTACACTAGTGAACACCCCTGACACTGGTATTACTACAAGCGATCATGTATTTTGGGGAACTGCTTCTAATGCATCAAAGCTAGGAAACTCAGTTGCTACAGACTATATTAAAATTAATTCGCAAAACCAAGTTGATTTGCTAAATGTTTCAGTAGTAAAATTTGCAGATACAGGTTATACTGTAGGTGACAGTTTAGATCTTAAAGTTTACATCGAGTCAACAGCAGGTGCCTTACAAGGTGCTGGCATTATTGAACATGCAGTTGGCGCACAAAGTAAGATAGCATTTAAAACTACTGACGGTTCAAGTGCTTCTCAGCATGTCTTTACAGTCCAAAACGAAGGTCTTGTTCCTGCAACTGATAATTCAAAAGTATTAGGTACAGAACTAATTAAATGGTCAAATGTTTATGCTACAACCTTTACAGGCGAAGCTACAAAAGCAGCTACACTCAGAGGCGAAGGCGGAAACTTCCTTTCAGCAAGTTCTGCACAGAGTCCAGCAAGCGCACCTAACGGTACAATTGTTATAAGAACAAGCGATAACAAAATTAGAGCTGTAACGTTTGAAGGTAGAGCAACTGAAGCACAGTATGCTGACCTTGCTGAAAAATATACAACAGAAATTGAACACCCAGTTGGCACAGCAATGGCAGTTGGAGGCGAAGCAGAGACTCGCCCAGCTAAAGCAAGCGACATTTGTATAGGTGTTATATCAGAAAATCCAGCATACTTAATGAACTCAGCAGCCGAAGGGCAAGCAATAGGTCTTAAAGGGCGTGTACCTGTAAGAGTTAAAGGTGCAGTATCAAAAGGTCAACCTGTATACGCATGGGACGACGGTATTTGTACAACAATTGCTTCAACAGCACTAGTAGGTGTTGCACTTGAAAGTAATAGTGACGAGGGCGAAAAACTAGTAGAATGTGTACTAAAAGTATAATAGGAAAGTAAAATGGCAGTCGGTGATCTAATTACAGCAGCACGATTTAACAACTTGCAATCTCGTATTGCAACAATACAAGGTAACGGTAGTGGTTCGGACGGATACGGACAACAACTAGAAAGTGCCCAAGCGTTAACTAGTGCTACAGTAACAGCACAAGACATGCAAGGTCTTTATATAGACATGAGTCGTGCAAGAACACACCAAACAGGAACTGTACCAGTTTCGATTGAATCTATAAATATTGGAGATCTTATCTTAGATGATGATACTTCGCCGTATGTAGAGAAAGCAGTTAGCGCATTTGAATCTCTTATGTTAGCAATTGAAGCAGACAGGTTTTTAATAAACGATTCACAAGCTACACTAGATGCAGGTATTACAAGCACAAGAACAACTGGATGGAGTGGTAATTTACAGCACGAAGTTGAAGTTACGTTTGATACAGCAGACAAAGCAAGACACTTTTTTAATAGCGGCGGTCAGCTAAGATTTTATAGTACACTATCAGGTGGCACAGAATTAAAAACAGATGACTGGCGCCTAATTTTAAATAACGCAGGTCAAGTACAGTTTAAGCATAATGAAACAAGCTCTAGCGGTACTGGTACTGCTTTTGCTATTGGTTTTTATAATTTAACAAATACATATCAGCTGATATTTGAAAAGGTTGGCAGTGATGTCAACGCAGCTTATGCAGAAAACAGATATACAATTGCTGCTAGAAAACAAAGTGATAGTATTATAAAGTTTTTGATATCTTTCAGAGACGAAGATACTGGTGATAGTCCGATTATTCCAGTTCCACCAGGCGGCATTGTTGGCGGTGTTGACGAAAGCGTAGACGGAACTTTAAAAAGTATTGTACAAATTTACAGAGCTACTGGACCTAGTGTAGAAGTAGACGCTCCTAACTTATTCAATTCGATTATACTATAAAATAAAATACGCATAAATAGTATAAATGAGTTCGTTACGGAGACAGCATGCCTACATCAATTCTAGCAACCAGATTTAATTTACTTCAGGACAGAATCGCTGCTGTATACGGTGATCCTGCAAACTCGTCAAGTACTACTGGGTATGCTCAACCGTTAAGAAGTAGTAATGTTGACCCTATTTCATATAGAACAGTGAATTGGAGTATTGTAGGCTCTGTTGCTAATGATGGAACTATTACAATAAACAGCCACGGGTTCCAAGACGGTGATTTGGTTCTTTATAGCAACGGCGGCAATGATGATGCATACAGACTAGAAGACGAGCAATACTACTATGTAAATCGTACTGGTGCAAACACATTTACACTACATAGTGATCTTCCTGTAAATTCTAGTACAAAAATCGCAGTAGCAGTTGGAGGTAGCACAGGAACTCATAGTTTATCGGAAGTACAAGGTAATAAAATTACAGCAGATCAATGGTCTCGCATATACCTTGATATTATGGCTGCTAGAGTACACCAAACAGGGACTAACCCACTAGCAGATTTTGAACCTGTTGCACAAGTTGATAAAGTTGAAGAACAAGTTATTACAGACTTAGAAACACTTATGACATCAGTAGAAGGAAACTTGTTTGCACAAGGCACAGGCCAATTTGAGTTAGATGATTTACGTGACGGTACTGGCACTACATTAAGCAAGCAAAGATTTTTAAACTGGAACGGTACACTAACACACGAGTTTACAGTTACATGGCAGAATGCAGCTGAAAGGCAAGGATATTTTAATGCCTCTGGAGAAATTAGATTCTTTGCAAGTATTACAGGCGGTTCAGGATTGAAAACAAATGACTGGAGAAGTTTATTATCTAACGCAGGCACAATTACTTTTAGCCGAGCGGGAACAACAACTTCTGGATCTGCAACAGTCGCAGCTAATATAGGAAATTACAACGGACTTACTAGTAACTATAAAATTATAGCAAGCTATTCAGGTAGTGATTACGTGGATAACGAATGGGACATTGCTGTAAGAGAAATTAGTGCAACAGAACTTAGATTTAGAATAAGATTCCAAGACCTTGATAATCCACCGTCACAAGCCCCTTTCTTTGACATTGACGAAGATGTTACAGGTACACTTTCCTCTAGCGTTCAGCTTTTAAGACCTGCAGGAGAAATGACAATAGGTACAACAACTTACACTACTGTTGATATTGCTCCTGTAACAGGAACACTTTTACAGTCAATATAGTCTTGACAAAATCCTAAAATCGTTATATACTAGTGCAATAGACTGGAGGCTCTTATGGACGAACGGTTAGAAAAAGCACTTGACTTTAGTAACTTTATGGTTACTATGAATAACCAAAAACGACTTTTAAAAGAAAAATATTTCGAAGATCTTTTGTATTACACAAACGGTTGTCAGTTTTCTGTAACAAAAGAACTTATCACTTTTGTAGGACTGCTTGTAGACAAAGGGCTAGAAGAAGCAGTACTTACTGACGATAACGATATTCCAACAAATATTTCTGACTTAGAAAAATTTTACGATGACATTCTAGATGTTTACTTCACAGCATCTAATAACTATTTCGCAGAGTACGAAAAAATTAAATCAAATAGGTCGATGGAAAATTTAGTAGATTATGAGCAGTAAAGGTGTACTACTATTTGCAAGAAATAACGATCAAATTGATTATATCAAACAGGCGTATTTTTTAGCAAAACGAATAAGAAAATATTTAGGTGTACCAACGTCATTAGTTACAGATTCTCTTCACTACTTAGAAAGAGAGTTTGATACAGAAGTTTTTGACGAAGTAATTTCTATAGATCCTTGGTTAATAGACAACCACAGGACTTTTCATGACGGCGCACTAAGTGGTAGAAGAGCCCACTTTAAAAACCTTGGCAGATATAACGCATACGAATATTCTCCTTACGATGAAACTATTCTTATGGATACTGACTATGTTGTGTCTAATAGTTTGCTTAAAAATTGTTTTGGCAGTGTAAACGATTTTGCAATTTACAAAGATAGTATGGACATATCTAATGTACGCAACCCGAGAGAATTTAAGTATGTAAGTGATAGTAGTGTAGACTTTTACTGGGCAACAGTTGTTTATTTTAAAAAGACAGAAACAAACAAAAGATTTTTTGAATTAATTGCACACATACAAGACAACTATGAACACTATCGACGTGTTTATCAAATATCAAGTAAAATGTTCCGAAACGATTTTGCTTTTAGTATTGCTATACATATGATGAACGGGTTTCAACAAGGCGGATTTGTATCTCCGTTACCAGGTAAGTTGATGTATACTACTGACAAAGACATACTGTGGGATCTAGAAGAAGACAATATGCTTTTCCTAGTAGAAAAGGAAAAACATCTAGGAGAGTATACACCTTTACGTACAAGAGGTCAAAGCATACACGTAATGAATAAATTTAGTTTGGTTCGTCAAATAGATAAGGAGATGTCAAATGGATGATTTTGGCATTGTAATGCTTGCACAAAATAACGATGTTGATGATTATGTTTTACAAGCATGTGTAAATGCTATGAGTATTGCTACTACAAACCCGGGCATACCTGTAAGTTTGATTACAAATGATGAAGTTCCAGAAAAATATCATCGTTTCTTTGATCAAATTATAGAAATACCTTGGAATGATAGTGCTGAAGAAGAATCTTGGAAAATTAGCAATCGTTGGAAAATATATCATGTAACTCCTTATACTAGAACTTTGGTATTAGATACAGATATGCTTGTACTACAAGACATAGACAGTTGGATAAAGTTTTTAGAAAATTATGAAATGTATTTTGTAAGCAACGTCTACACATATCGTGGAGATAAGATTACAGATGATTATTACAGAAAAGCATTCACAGCAAATGAATTACCTAATTTGTATAGTGGATTTCATTACTTTAAGAAATGCGATTTTTCACACAAGTTTTATACATGGTTGGAACTAGTTGTAAACAACTGGGAATTCTTCTACGGACAATATGTAAAAGAACACTATCCAAAACGTTGTAGTATTGATGTAAGTGCAGCTATTGTTAGTAAGATACTAGATTGTGATACAGAAATTACAAATACAAGAGTGAAATTTCCAAGTTTCACACACATGAAACCAAGAATACAAGATTGGTACGAAGCAATAAACAAATGGCAAAACAGAATCAGTGTTTATATGGATGAAGATTGTAAACTTAAATTAGGTAATCACATACAAACTGGTATTTTGCATTATACAGAAAAGGACTTTATTGAAGGTGCTGTAATTAAAAGATATGAGGAATTATTAGATGTCTGAATTAAACTCGTTTTTAGATATGATACAAACATTGCAAGTGTCATCTAAAACATTTGTAGAATTTGATCCTGATACAGGAGAGCTTATCAGAGTAGGTAAAAAGGGCAACGAAGAAAATTCGTATGTCGAAGTTGAACCAAACGAAATTAAAGATATAATGTCTGGTGAAAAAACTATGACAGAATATAAAGTTATTTTTGATATTGGTTTAAAAGAATATGTGCTACGTGAGAAAGGTGATTTAGAAACTGAAAATGATCACGTATATAATACACTTTACGAAGTACCTTCTGACATCGATGAAGATTGTGATGTAACAATAATACAAGACAATAGAGAACAATGTTGGAGGATTAAGGTAAGTGATTCGTTAAGAACTTTTTTAAGATCAGAAGCAGTAAGTATTAACAGTAATATATTCTTTAGTATTACTGCAAAATTTGATCCAAATATTTTGTTTAGAGTTTTGCGTTTAAGTGTAAACGATCTAATTTACGATGACGAATATACTTTTCCTTTTGAATATAAGTTTGAAAAGATAAACGACAAAGTTAGTATCTATACAGCCAAATATTTTGATAGTTATAAACACGAGGTGCTAGTATGAGCAAAAAGTTCAAAGTAATTGACTATGATATTATCTATCTAAGTTACGATGAGCCAAATGCAGAAAAAAATTACGCAGATTTGTGTAGCAAAGTTCCGTGGGCAAAACGTGTACATGGTGTTAAAGGAAGTGATGCTGCACATAAAGCCTGTGCAGAACTTTCAGAAACAGACAGGTTTGTTACTGTTGACGGTGACAATCAAATCAATCCTGAATTCCTTGTACAAGAAATAGATTTTGAAGAACATGCTGATTTAGAACACAGTGTTATTAGCTGGTGTGGTAAGAATGTAATTAACGGTCTTATGTACGGCAACGGCGGACTTAAATGTTGGCCTAAAGAATATGTGTTAAACATGCGTACACATGAAAATGCTGATCCAGATAATCCACATGCACAAGTAGACTTTTGTTGGGATTTAAAATATATCCAACAAAACAGTTGTTATTCGTATGTATACAATAACGAGACACCGCAGCAAGCATGGAGAGCAGGATTCCGTGAGGGTGTTAAAATGGCACTTGATCAAGGTGTAAAACCTACACAAGAAGAATTCCTTAAAGGACACTGGAAAAATTTACATAGGTTGTGGATATGGCTTATGGTAGGTGCAGATGTCGATAACGGGCTATGGGCTATTTACGGAGCACGTCAGGGACTATACATGACAATGTGTACAGATTGGGATTATGTAAATGTACGTGACTTTGAATACTTAAACGATATGTGGGAACAAGAAGTAAAATTTATCAAACCAATGTACTTGCACGATGAAGTAAGCGATCTAGGTGAAAAGCTCATGCAAGAATTACAAGTGCCTATTGCAGAAAATCCTTTAGATGCACAGCAAAGTAAGTTCTTTAAAACAGTTTATCAAAATCCTAGTCGCAACCCTAACCAACAATTTGTAATTGATCCAGAATGAGTAATGAAAAAAGAATTGAGGTACTTGAACAAAAGCGCAAACAGATTAATTCTGTAAGTTGCTCTTTCTGCACGGCTAAATGGCTTCAAACTACACTCTATTTACAAAACGGTTACAATCATAGTTGTCACCACCCTGCTCCGCATAAAATTCCTATTAGCGAAATTATGGGCAATCCACATGCACTGCATAATAGCAAGCACAAAAAGAAACAACGTGAAATGATGCTTAAAGGTGAGCGTCCTAGTGAATGCGATTATTGCTGGAACATAGAAGATTTAGATAAAAACTACTTTAGTGATAGACATTATAAAACTGCTGACTACTGGGCTTGGGATAGATTTGATGAAATAGCAACCAGTGATCCTAAAGAAAATACCTATCCTAGTTACTTAGAAGTTAGTTTTTCAAATGCGTGTAATTTTGCGTGTGCATACTGCTCTCCAGAAATTAGCAGCAAGTGGATGGAAGATATAAAGCAACACGGACAGTATCCTGTTTTGCACGGATCGCACAATTTAGATTACTTAAAAAAGACACAAAAGTTTCCTTATTTAAACAGCGAAGTAAACCCTTATGTAAAAGCATTTTGGAAATGGTTTCCAGATGCATTACCGCATTTAAAAGTATTACGATTAACAGGCGGTGAACCTACAATGAGCAAGGAAACATGGCGTTTGCTAGACATGCTTATTGAGAATCCTATGCCTGAATTGGAAGTTGCTATTAACACTAACCTTTGTGTGCCAAACAATCTTATTGATAAGTTAATTGAAAAAATTAACATGCTAAAAGATAAAGTAAAAAAGATAGATGTGTATACAAGTTTAGAAAGCGTAGGTGCGCAAGCCGAATATGCAAGAGACGGACTAGATTATAAGCAATGGATTGCTAATGTAGAACAGGTACTTGACGAAACTGAAAGTACAGTTGCAATTATGACAACAGTAAACATTTTAAGTTTGCCTAGTTTTGAAAAATTTATAGATCTTGTAATGGACTTTCGTAAAAAATATAACAAAGCATTTGAATATAATCGTATTCCGATAAGCATTAATTACTTGCGTTGGCCTCCACACTTACAGTGTACATTGCTAGACAAGGAAGATCGTTTGCTTTATGCAAATGCAATTGAATCTACTTGCGAAGGTTGGTTGAAATATCATAGTCCAGATAAGTATGCAAGATTGTATCTTGAAGAATGGGATCAAATAAAAAGATTTTGCGATTATCTACGTAATACAGATCCAGCTATAGAGCATAGAAAAGATTTTGTTGCATACATACAAGCATACGATAAAAGACGTAGAAAAAACTTTAAAAAAGTTTTTGAAGATTACAGAGAGATTATAGAGGACTGGAATGCCTAAAAAACCTGATGAAAGTTTAATCCAATACAGAGACCGAGTGATTAATTCAAAAAGTCCTAGTTTCTGCGGAGCAAAATGGTATAATGCTACTACATGGTTAGGCAGCGGCACAACCGCAAGTTGCCACCACCCTCCTGCACATAAAATTCCAGTAGAGGAAGTAGAAGCTGATTTTACAGCAATTCATAATACAAAGCATAAAAAAGAAATGCGCCGTCAGATGCAAGTCGGGCAGCGTCCAAGAGAATGTGAGTATTGCTGGAAAATGGAAGATATGGGCAAGGATGCTGTAAGTGACAGAGTTTTTAAAACAATTATATATGATGACGATGAGTTACAACGTGCTTACGATTTAAATTATACAGAAAGTGTTCATCTTAAAACATTTGAAATCGCATTTGATCGTACTTGTAATCTTGCATGTTCTTACTGCAATGCTAGTTTCAGTACTACTTGGGCAAAAGATATTAAAAAGCATGGCGAATACAAAAATCTTGTAAGTGACGGTGCAGGAGCATTCCGTCAAGATGGTAGTTGGACACAGCCTTACAAAGATGACGAAGACAATCCTTACATTCAAGCGTTTTGGAAATGGTGGGATAACGGACTAAGCAGTAGCTTAGAAGAATTGCGTATTACTGGTGGTGAACCTTTAATGAGTGGAAACACTTGGAAACTAATTGACTGGTTTGAATCGCAAAAGACAAAAATGAGATTTGCTATAAACAGTAATTTAATTGCTAAAAAAGACATTATAGACAAACTTATTAACAAGTCTCAAGGAATGCATCACTTTGAAATTTACACTAGTTGTGAAAGTGTGGGTAAGCAAGCTGAATATATTCGAGACGGTTTAGAATACGACTTATGGTTATCTAATGTTAAAAGAATACTAACAGAAGCAAATGCAAAGTTACATATTATGATGACAATAAACAGTTTATGTTTGTTTAGTATTACTGAGTTTTTAGACCAAGTGTATGAATTGAAAGAACTAACTGATAGTAAGTGGCCGACAGTAAGTTTAAACTTATTGAGATTTCCTAGTTTTCAATCTCCACTTGCATTGCCTAATCATATAAAAGATGAAATGCATAAAAAACTGTCAACATGGTATGAAGCAAATAAAGACAAAGAATTATGGCACGAGTTTGAACGTGCAAGCATAGAACGTCTTATAGACTATCTTGTAACAGTTGATGCTCCACATCGTAGAACTAGTAATCCTATTACACTTTGGAGAGACTTTAAAACATTTTATCAGCAGTACGATATCAGAAGAAATAAAAGTTTATATGTGTTTCCTAAGTTACTTACAGACTGGGTAGAAAGCATACCAGACACCGATGTTGAAATACAAGAACTTGCAGATAAAGAAGGATGGGTACTAAAACCTGATCCTAAAAATATAGACGAACCTTTGGCAACTTATGACTAATAACGTATGTATAGCACCCTGGATACATTTACACACATGGCCTAACAACAATGTGTATCCTTGTTGTCTGACAGCAATGGAAGACACTGTTGGTAATTTAAACGATAATACCTTAGCTGAAATTTGGAACAATGAAGCAATGAAAAAATTGCGCACACAGTTCCTTAACAATGAACAACCAGAAAGTTGTAAGCGTTGTTTTATTAACGAAAAGCACGGCGGTACTAGTTTACGTAAACATATGAACGAAACGTTTGACCGTCACATGCATCTACTAGATAAAACTAATCCAGATGGCACGTTAGATGAACTAAGCATACATTACTGGGATTTTAGATTTTCTAATATCTGTAATATGCGTTGTAGAAGTTGTGGTCCACAATTGAGTACAGGCTGGTATGAAGACCAAAAAAAATTATGGGGACAACTTCCTAATGATTTACCTGACCCTGGCAAAAACATTAATATGTGGCAACAGATAGAACCGTTGTTTGATAAAGTAGAAGATATTTATTTTGCAGGAGGCGAGCCCTTGCTTATGGAAGAGCATTATCGTATACTTAATAAGTTAGACGAAATGCAAAAGTACGATACAATTATACGCTACAATACTAACTTTAGTCAGATGAAATATAAAAAATTAGATGTTTTAGAAATATGGCCAAAGTTTGATAGAGTTGTTGTAGGAGCAAGTATTGACGGATTCGGAGAACGTGCAGAATATATTCGTAAAGGTACAGACTGGAATAAAATAGTTGCCAACAGAGAAAAAATGAAGCAACAAGCACCAGGTGTTGAGTTTTTTGTAAATTTTACAGCAAGTGTACAAAATGCATATCACATTGTTGACTTTTATGAATGGGCAATGGAAGCAAAGTTCATAGAAAATGCAGGAGATTTTCATATTAATATTGTGCAGCATCCTGAACACCTAAGTTTACAAATTTTACCTGACTATATGAAAAAAGAACTTACAGAAAAATATGAAGCAATAGCAGAAAAATCCAAAGCATGGGGAAATGAAAGATACAGTCATTGGTTGTCTTTAGCAAAATATATGAATGATGCTGATACTTCACATCTTATACCCGAGTTCAAAAAGAATATCGAAATGGTTGATAGAATTAGAAATGAAGATTTTGCAACTACGTTTCCAGAATTACAGGATTTAGTAAAATGATTCTTACTATTGGGTGTAGTTGGACATACGGAACAGGCGTAGAACCAGATGAAACATTTTCTGCGCATTTGCAAAATAAATTAGATACTCGTGTTATCAACGGAGGACATCCTGGTATTGATATTCCTTATGCTATTTGGAGTGCATATAGACTTTTTAATAAGTTTAAACCAGAAATTGTTTTATTCCAAGTTACTACACTTGATAGATTAACCTATAGTGTTAGCGGTAGAGATAATTTTTTAGATAATAAAACACACAGTTTAGAAGAACAGCCTATTTGGACTACAGAAGGCGAACATATTCGTGTAAGAGGCATAACTGAAGACGTTTTAGAACGTATTACACTAGGCAGTTATAAAGAAGCTCTAGTGAAAACTGATTCTAAAAGTGTTACCAATAAGTACCTATACGAACAAAATATTTTTAGTGACGTAAAAAATGATATGATACATGCTCAGTTAGATATGCTGAGAAGTTATATACTTTCTAAAGGCGCAATGATTGTATTTTATCCTTGGGTACCTTTAGGAAAAGACATACACAAAAGAAGCATTGTTAACATAAGGAAAGATGCTGTTATAAAATATTTAGATCAAGAGCATTTTATAGACAACGGATATCATATTTCTAACGAAGGACACAAGTTAGTTGCAGATGAGTATCTTTATCCGATGATAAGGAGAGCATTTGAGTAATATTTGTATAAATCCTTGGATACATGTCGAAGCTGACGCCACTGGCAGAGCAAAACCGTGCTGTCTTTATAACAGTAATAAAGCAGCAGGTCATTTTAGTACAGATTCATTATCGCAAATTTGGATTAGCGAAGAAATGACAACACTTCGTAACGAATTTCTTGCAGGTAAAAAGCCTGAAGGGTGTAAACAATGTTGGGATAATGAATCTAGAGGAATACGAAGTAAACGTCAAGCTGACAATGAACGTTTTCAACACCTTTCTAATAGGATAGGTAATAAACTAGGAGTTCCTGTTTACTTTGATTTAAAATTAGGAACAGTTTGTAATTTAAAATGCAGAATTTGTAGCAGTTTTAGTAGCTTCAAATGGGCAGAAGACGAAAAACTATTATACGGCGAAGTACTAAATCCTAATCTAAGAAGTTATTGGATTGAAGACGACAGTAGAATTTGGAGAGATCTTGCAAAAATTGTAGAACACATTGAATGGCTTGACTTTACAGGCGGCGAGCCTTTGTTAATTAAAAAACATTTTGAATTATTGGAAAAATGTGTTGAACAAGGTCATGCACATAAAATAAGTTTGCACTATAACACAAACACTACAATCAAACCTACCCAACGTATGCTAGACATTTGGAAAGAATTTAAATGGGTAGAACTTATGTTTAGTGTAGACGGAGTCGGAAGTCATTTTGAATACCAGAGACATCCAGCTGTATGGAAAGAAGCAGAAGAAAACTTGCGTTTTGTAAATGAACACAAGTTTTTACACACAAGTATTTGTCATACTGTTAATATTTTTAATTTATTATATCTGCCTGAGTTTGAAGAGTGGTTTAATACTTTAGATTTGCTAGAAGACAGATTATTTTTAAATGCATTACACAGTCCAGCTCATTATAACGTTCAAGCAATACCAGAATATGCACATGAAGCTGTAAAGAAAAAGTTAACCAAAGAAAAATACCAACCTTTTGTAACACAAATGTCTAATTATAACGGCTCGATAGAAAATTTCTTTAAATATACGCATATATTAGACAAACATAGAAAAGAGAGCTTTCAACAAGTGTTTCCTGAGCTCGATGCATTATTAAGAGGAGGATACTAGTGTCTACACAAGGTCAAGATTTTTTTGATGAAACATGGTTTGACGATCACGTTGTAATTTTGTTTGATGCACCTATGGAAAGTCTAGAGTGGGATCTTAAATTTAGTGAAGATGAACTACAAGAATGGATGCTTTCTAATCCTAGCGGAGATAAGCACATTGCTCAGAGTGTAGTTGAAGACTTTTCTGTAAGATCATTGATTACGCCTATGGGCGGAGAAAATAAAGTTGTACATCATTTTGAAAAAATTATGTGGCTTGTACAAAGTTACTGTCGTGGAGGCTGGGCAAATCCTGTTAAAGCAGTAAATCATATGGACAATGGCAAATATCTAGTTCATCCAGGAACTAACAGATGTGTAGCAGGTAAGTTTTTAGGATGTAAAGTAATGCCTTTGATGCTTTCTGTACACAAAGGACAAAAAACATATAAAGAATTAGAAGAGATTGGTGTTGCTATAGAAAGTGAACAAGATTTAAGAAAATGTCTTTGGAGCAAGTACGATATTGTATTTCGTACCGAAATTGAAGAAAAACTTTATGTAAACGGTGAATTCACAGGTGAGATGACCAAAGATTTTACATATGAATTTTTGGGTCCTGATGCTTGGCCTAGTAAAACACTACCTACAAACTACGAAGGCTTTACTCAAACTAAATTGAATCAATGGAGTGATTTAGTATTTAGAAGTTTGCCAATGGTAGTAAATAATCCAAATAACGTTAACCTACACACTGATATGTTAAACTTCCAGTTTTATGATAGAACAAAAGAGTTGTTTAATAGTTTTGAAATTTTACAAAGTAATTTACAATTATCAGAGCTACCTAAAAAATGTGCATACAGCGGATTAAGCATACATTTAGAAAAAGAATTTTTAGGTGATATATTTGAGTTATTGTTATTTGTAGATCCACAAAATGCTGTAACATGCACCAAAGACAGGAAAATTATAATAGTAAATAATGAACATCCTGCAAATCGGAATGGAATAAGTTGGGATAATCCGTTAATTATTCCAGATAGTTATGTCGACAAGTTTTAATGTACAAGATCATATTAGTTATAGGAACAAAAGATACCTCAAAGCAAACATAGGTAATCCTTTATTGCTGGGTTTAGGTGTTGTAGAAATAAATCCTACAGAATTATGCAATCGTACTTGTAGTTTTTGTCCTCGAAGTGACCCTAAAGTTTATCCTAATAGAAATTTACAAATGGATATAGGTATTGCAGAAAAAATAGTAGCAGACTTGTCTTCTGCAAATTATACCGGCGATATTCATATTACAGGCTTTGGCGAACCTACTCTTAATCCCAACATATTTGAACTAATAAAAATATTCAGCAAGTTTTACACAGAAACTATCACCAACGGAGATAGGCTCTTGTCAGGACAAATTACACACCAGCAGTTTAGTGATGCTGGATTAAGCATGTTAATTGTAGATTGCTATGATGGTGACGAACAATATTATAAAATGCAAGACTTGTTAAAAGATTGTAAAATTAATTATAGGATACGCAATCATCATGATACTGGAGAGCCAGAATTAATTAAACAATACAACTATAACAACAGAGGCGGCCTAGTGCAAGAAGCAGAAACACTCTTTCGTCCTTGTTGGCTTCCTTTTTATAAAGCCTTTGTAGACTGGGACGGTGAAGTAAGATTGTGCTGCAATGATTGGTCAAGAAGACAAGAACCGTTCGGTAATATAAAGACTAAAAATTTTGCTGATATCTGGATGTCACAAAAATTTATCGATGTAAGAAATAAATTAAACAAGGGCGAGCGATCAAAATTAAGTGCTTGTAAAAATTGTAATACAAGTGGAACGCAAAACGGATTTGAAAGTGTAAGTTTATGGCAGAAAATTTTTTAGTGAAAGGTGAGTTTGAATGTTTAGAGTTTCCGAGATTAGCAAATGTTTTAGATTTACATTATGACGGCCCTCAGGCATTTCAAATTTGCGAACATGTTAGCGGTATTGGTGAAATAGAAAAAGTAAATGATCTTCCTTTAATAATATTCCACACAGAAGGTGATTCAAAATATATTGATATAAGTTATTTCCAGCAACAAGGAACTGTGATACATTGTAATGCTAAGATTAGCAAAGGAAAGTTTTTCAATTATTGGGCATATGACTATCTTACACATATAAAAACAAAAGGAGTAAAAACAAATAATACAAATACTTTTGCTCCTAAATTTTTATGTCTAAATGGTAGACCTGATTGGCATAGGTACTACACACTCCAGCGTCTTATGGATAAGAATTTATTAGAACACGGATTAGTAAGTTTTCTAAATAGATACGATCAACTTGAAAACGATGTATATTATCAAGAATTTAAAGATAGATATCCTCATCCTACTGTTACAATAGATCATATGAGAGCAAATAAAAACAATTTAGTTTTAGATAGATCAAATAGAGAAATACACAAAAACGACAGACTACACGATTCTTGGATATATGAACAAACTAGTATTAGTTTAGTAACAGAAACTTATCCCGAAGCAGAAAGAGGACTGTTTATCACAGAGAAAACATGGAAGCCTATTGCTAATTGTCATCTAGCAATATATATTGGACAGCCTGATACGCTACAGTTTTTACGTGCATCAGGATTTGACACATTTGACGATATCTTAGATAACACGTATGATACAATTAAAGATGATTTATCACGTTTTGAAGCAGCATACGATTCGTTAAGTAAATATCTTGCTAGTATAGACAACATAGACAAAGAAAAAATACAAAAACGTTTATCAGCTAACCAAGAAAAGTATTTGAATATGAGCATAGATCACGGGCAGGTTAACACATGGGTTTAAAAAAGTTTTATATATTCGGTGGTTGTAGTTTTACAGACATGCCCGGTAGTTGGGCAAGAGTGATCCAAGAAGAAGTACTAGGAAAGACCCCTTCGCGTAATGTAAGTAAGAGTGGATCTGGAAATAGATTTATAGCAAACGCTGTTATAGACTGTGCATTGAAAGCTGAACGAGAAGGGTATATACCTGACATATCAGTTATGTGGAGTGCGCCTAGTAGAGTAGAGTTTCCAATACACGAAAAAGACACACCTTTTGCAAGTCAGTTGTTTAACAGAAACAAACTAGCTGATAATGATTTCAATCCTGGATTGTTTTGTACAGAATCTGCACTAGGAGAGTTTCAACGTATAACAGAAAACTATTGGTTGCTAAACGGCGGAATAGTAAGCGAAAAAACAAAGTGGAGCGATATAGAAGGAATTGATTTACAGTATGTTGATGCATTTAGATCCTATATGCATTATTTTTGGAATCAAAATAATATGTGGCAACAGACTCTAACAAATATTCTTCTTGTGCAACAGATGTGTGAATTAAAAGGTTGGGATTATAGATTTACAACATTTAGGGCATATGTAAAAGAATATAAAACATGGTGCGCTAACCAATTTGTAACCTTACAAGATGAAATTAATTGGAAAAAGTTTTTATTTACAAATATCGAAGATGGCGGCTTGCGTGAATATACTTTAGATAATCTTAATACTTGGGATGACGGCTATGATAATCATCCAAGTCACGAAGCTCACAAAGACTTTGTATACAATTTTTGGTTGCTTCATCATAAAGGAGTATACACATGCTAACACTTTACTATCAAAGTGGAATGGATAAAGGAAAGTGGATACCTAATAGTGTTCCTAGAGAACTTAGAACTAGGGCCGCAGTAAAACAAAACTTATTTAAAAGTGTTAAGCCAAAATTTATTACAGAAATATGCGACTACCTTGATATTGAATATAAAAGGGTTACTCCAGACACTTGGGCGGGAGAGCCTGCATTTTATCATGTAGAAATTGATTGGATAGATCAAGCATTTGTTTATAGAAATGTTTTTGAACACATTGATGAGCAGCCTTTGAATTTACTAAGAAGCCTAGATAGTAAATTAAAATTATTACTTTGGTTTCCTAATGAAGGATTTACACTTAACATGCCAAGGTTTATAGATATAATAGACTTTTGTTTAAAAGACTTAGGTATACCTGGACATAAAGTTTTCTTAGTATTTGGTGATATAAACATAGAAAAGAACTTTAGGTATTGGCGCAAAGCAAAAGGATTACGGGAAATAAGTGTTTACGGCATGGATAGTTTTGAAGCTACTTATAACTATGAAATTACTCAAATGGATAGGCAGCCGTTAGACGAACAAACATTTTTAAATTTTGACGAACCTAAGCGTAAACGTTTTATTTTTAAAAATGCAAATCCTAGATCACAAAGAGTGTTTTTTGCTGCTGAGTTTTACAAAAGAGATTTGTTACAATATAGTTATTATAGTTGGTTAAACAGATATTACGAACCTCACCTTGGTAGATTTGCAAAAGAGTCTATGTATAAAGACATTAGGAAATATTGTTTTAATGATGATCATCATGCTAGTTTAGAACAACCTTTGGATAAATTTTTAGAAGGTGCTCCTTATATTATAGATTATGATGGATATGAAATTGAACACGGTTTTAATCAACGTGCATTGATTAATAAACAGTACTTACATACTGATTTTTCTTTTGTTACAGAAACAACATATGAACCTGCTGGTGATGAAGACGTTCTTTTTATAACTGAAAAAATATATCAACCTATTGTAAACTTTCATCCTTTTTTAGTAGCAAGTCAAATTAATACACTTTCATTCTTACGAAAGTATGGGTACGTTACTTTTCCAGAGTTGTTTGACGAAACATACGACGAAGTTGAAGACATAAAAGTTAGAAGTAAACTATTAATAAGAAATGTTGAAAATATAATAAACGGCGAAAAAGATAAAATATTAGGAAGCCAGTATATCAAAGACAAGTGTGTTTATAATAGAAACATATTTTTTGAAAACAAAGGTAAACAAAAATGGCTTGATGTTATAAAATGGTTGGAGACTACACATGCATTATGATAAAGGATTTGATGCTACAACTATTATAGGTGTTCATGATTTAACAATCAAAGAAATGTTAAAAGCAAAATGTAAACCAGGGACTTCATTTATTAATTCTACTTGGATAGAAAGAGATGATGATCTTAAAGCATTACTAGCATCTAATCCTGAAAAGATTGTTTGTTACAGTGGACCTGATTGGGAAAACAGGGTCTGTAGATCAAAAGCAAACGATGCAATAGGAAGTCATCCTAATGTAGTACGTTTCGGTAATTATGATGGTGATCATTATTTTAGTTTTTGGTTAGACTTTGTATACGAACATTGGGACAAATACAATAACCCGGATTGTTTTGATATGGTCAATAATGATATCAAAAAAGTTTACATGTGTTTAAATCGAAAACCGCACATGCATAGAGTAGAACTAATAAAACATTTAAGCGATAAAAATTTATTAGACTACGGATATATAAGTTTAGGAAAATTTGATAATCCTTGGGACTACAAAGGATTACCTGTACCTATTACATTACCTGTAGATGTAAAAAATGAAGAAGGTGATCATGCAGTAGCAGGAACCGCAGGCGGAATTACAAATGATATTACAAGTCTAGGACTTCGCAGTAATTGGAATTCTCACTTTCTCAACATTGTAAGCGAAACTACGATACATACAAATGTGTTCTTGAGCGAGAAGATTTTTAAACCTATTATCGGCTTGCGTCCTTTTGTTGTACTTGGTGATAATAACGTATATAAAATACTACACAGTTGGGGCATTGATACGTTTGATGATTTATTCGGAAAAGGATACGAGCATCAGTGGCATACAGATAGGATTAAATGGATTGGAAATATTATTCAAAACTACAAGCAAAAAAAAGATTTGAAAGAACTATTGATAAGCCTTAAACCTAGATTAGAACACAATAAAAAAATGTTGCTAAGAGCAGCAAAGAAGAATAGAAAGTTTTTGGAAGAGGTTAAGTTTTAATGAAAGTTGCATTTATCGGATTAGGAAAGTTAGGATTACCTTGCGCAGAAGTAATTGCAGAAAAAGGTCATATGGTTAACGGTTATGATATAGAAAAGCGCAAAACTAACCGTGTACTACAGTTTCCTACTATAGAAGGAGCAGTACAAGGTTGCGACATTGTTTTTGTTGCAGTGCCTACACCTCATGATCCTGCGTATGACGGAAGAGCCCCGACTGCACATTTAGAACCTAAAGATTTCTCTTATGATACTGTAAAGGAAGTATTGGCAGAAGCAAACAGGAATATGAATAAAGATCAGTTACTGGTTCTGATTAGCACAGTATTGCCGGGTACTACTCGTAGAGAATTTATCGATCTTGTTACTAGACCGAGATTTGTTTATAACCCTTATCTTATTGCAATGGGCAGTGTTGCTTGGGATATGGTTAATCCTGAAATGGTAATGATAGGTACTGAAGACGGTACTGAGACAGGTGACGCAAAAGAACTTGTAGACTTTTATAAAACTATAATGGAAAACGATCCACGCTATGTAATTGGTACTTGGGACGAATGTGAATGTATCAAAGTATTTTACAATACATTTATTAGCACTAAGATAGGTCTTGTTAATATGATACAAGATGTTGCACAAAAGCAAGGCAACATAAATGTTGATATTGTTACAGGTGCCTTACGTGATAGCACACAACGTATTATGGGTCCAAGTTATATGAAAGCAGGTATGGGAGATGGCGGAGCATGTCATCCACGTGATAATATTGCACTGCGTTACATGGCAGATAAGTTACATTTAGGATATGATATATTTGATAGTGTAATGAACGCAAGAGAAATACAAGCAAAAAACATGGCGATTGAAATATTAAAGTACGGTAACAAAATACAATTTAGCAGCGACAGTTACAAACCGGGAGTAGAATACATAGACGGTAGTTACAGTTTACTTGTACAACACTACGTTAAAGAACTGGGCGGCTGGGTTGTTAACGAAAATCCAAGTGTATTTGTACTAGTACACGATGGCGACGAAGTACCAGAAAACGTTACAGTGTTTGATCCTTGGAGATCTTACACAGGTAAAAACAAGTGTATTCATTACGGAAACACTAGACAAAACTAAAAAAGTGTTGTATAATAAAGCATGTATGATATTTTTTATCAACTTAACGAAAAGAACCAAGAGCAGTATGAAACTTTAAAAGCAAAGTTTCCTACAGTGAAAAAGTGTGGCGATTTTAAAGAAGCTCAAAAGAAAGCATTTACAAAATTCTTTTGGTACATACCTGACGATGTTGTAGTGCTTGATGAGTTTGACTTTGATTATGTTCCTGATGCTTGGAGTGGAGAGTATGTACATCTTTTCAAGAATGCAGAACACTATGACGGCATAAACTTATTTCCAAAAAGATTAGAAATTAGAGACAAAGAATTACAGCATAGATTTTATGTTAGTAAAAAAGAAATTGATATTGTTGCTAGTGTTCCAAAACAATATGATTTGTTTTATGCTGACACATTTGAAGAATACGAAAAAGCATTTGATTCTACAACTACAGAGCTATTTTGGATAGTCAGTCATAACCTAAAACTAAAAGAAGATTTTGATTTAGGATTTTATTTTAGCCACCACAACAGTTATGACAGGAGAGAGAATCATGCGTTTATACATGATGTTGATGGCAGGGAATTATACAACGGCGTATTCCTATGTTCAGTCCACAAGAAGCTCAACAAAAAAGAAATAGATTACAAGTTTATTGTAAATCGTAAGGAGTGGGAACTTATTGCAAGTGGTCCTTGCGAATACGAAAAGTTTGAAGTATCGTCTTATGTAGATTATTTAAAAGCACTCAAAATGAGCAAAACAGAAATGTTTTGGATGATACCTGATAGTGTTGTCGTAGAAAAGTCATTTAAGTTTGATATGTATTTTTCACATGACAACGAATATGATAGGAAGATAAATCATGTGTTTTTAAATGGTGACCACTTTGATGGTATAGTATTGTGTAGTAAATCTAATCCTATATCGCAAAAAGAGTTTGATTACAAATTTGTTACACAGCGTAAAGAACATGCTACAGTTGCTAGTCAGCCGAAAGTAAAAGATTATGACATTGTGTTTATAAGTTATAATGAACCAAACGCTGATGAAAACTGGGAAGATCTAAAAGAAAGATTTCCAAGAGCAAAACGTATACACGGAGTTAAAGGTATTCACCAAGCACACATTGAAGCAGCAAAGTTGTGCGACACACCTTTGTTTTTTGTAGTAGACGGTGATGCAAAAATTGTTGACAGTTTTGATTTTAGATATAAAGGACAAGAAGGATTTGTTCATGTATGGAGAAGTATTAATCCAGTAAACGATTTAGTTTACGGATATGGTGGTGTAAAATTATTACCTAGAGAACTTACTCTTAATATGGATATTAGTAAACCTGATATGACTACAAGTATTAGTGATAAATTTAAAGCAGTACCAGAAATTAGTAACATTACAGCCTTTAATACAGATCCGTTTAACACCTGGAAAAGTGCATTTAGAGAATGTGCAAAACTAAGCAGCAAAGTAATTGATAGACAAAAGTCGGGAGAAACAGATGAAAGACTTAAAACGTGGACGACTGTTGGAGGAGATCGAGAGTTTGGTGAATATGCGCTTCGAGGTGCTCGTGCTGGTATGGGCTTTGGCCTTTCTAGCGGGGCTGACCTTCGGTTAATAAACGATTTTGATTGGCTACAGGAGAAGTTTGATGCTGAAACCACATGAACTATTAGATAGATTTGAACTACTGTATCCAACAGTTAGCAATTTTAGTGACTTGCGCAGATCTTATATTGACAAAGATTTACACAGTATTTTTAGGTTGCTTGATCCTAAGGTATGGGATAATACTTTAAGTGAACAATACATAACAGATTTACGGAAATTTTTACTAGAAGATAATATTTGGAAAATGTGGCCTTTACTAGAAATAATGGAACCAGGCAGTTTTAGTAAAGCATTTAAAAGTTTATTTGTAAATAAAATAGAATTTGACAAAGATTGTTTTAGTAGAGGACAGTTACAAAGTAAAATTTGGCTTGTAAAAACTTTACAACAGCTACGCAAAGAAAATGAAATAAAAAGTTTAGGTACAGTTTTTATTTGTGCAGGTTGGTATGCAACACTTGCTAATATGCTTTTCAGCACAGCAAGACTTGATGTACAAAAAATAAGAAGTTTTGATATAGATCCTAGTTGTGTCGAAATTGCAGAAATCTTTAACAAAGATTGGTTCAAACAAGAATGGACCTTTAAGGCTCTTACAGCGGATATACATGATATAGATTACGAAGAACACGAATGGACTTTTTGGAGTAACAAAAACAACAGACAAAGTTACCCAATTGTAGATAAGCCTGATACAATTATTAACACAAGTTGTGAACACATTATAGATTTTGACAGTTGGTTTAGAAAAATACCAGAAGGCAAATTAGTTATTTTACAAAGTAATGATTTTGTTGAAGTTGAAGAACATGTAAATTGTGTTAAAGATAGTTCGCATTTTGCTGAAATGGCACCTTTAAGTAAAGTATTGTTTACTGGAGAATTGCCGTTAGAAAAGTACACAAGGTTTATGAGAATTGGAATTAAGTAATTTAAGTTTAAGGCAATTACAGACTGAAAGTGCTAGAGCCTTGAGTACTATGGAAGCAACGAACAATAACATATACCAGTTTAATAAACAAGCTCATCACAATAGTCAGAATTGGTATGTTGCAGTTATTGAATGGTATATAAAACAGTACGGTGATTTACCGAGCAAGATTGGCCCGGGCAAAGACATAAGGATAATATTAGATGAAACATCTAACTAACGATAGACCAGACAGTATGCACGCCGAGTGGGTGATGAGTAATGTCTGTAACTATACTTGTAATTACTGTGACCCAAAGTTGTACGGCGGCACTTCAGGCTGGCCTGACCTACAAAAAAGTTTAGACTTTTGGGCATATATTCATAAAGAAGTTAATCCTAATGCAAAAATGCTTACTCTTAGTGGCGGCGAGCCTACAATATGGCCGCACTTGAGTGAGTTTTTTAATAAACTAGATCCTAGTTACAAAAAGGCAATAGTAACAAACGGTAGTAGAACCTTGCGCTGGTGGAAAAAGTTTATCGAAAACACCGAGATTGAGCAAATTGCAATTAGTGTACATTTAGAATTTGCTAATATTGATCATATAAAAGAAGTTGTAAAAATTATTGGTCCTTATTGTAGAGTTACTTGTTTAATAATGTTAGATGAAAATAGAGTTCAGCAAGGTAGACATTTTGCAGAAGAACTAGCAAAAGAAGACTTATATTGTAAAATTGTCATAAAGCCTGTGACTCGTAGACATTATTCAAATAACGAGTCTCAAGACTATGATAAAGAAACATTAGACTGGATGGCTAATTTTGATTATAATAAAAATGCACCTATTATGAAAACAAGGGATCGTACAACTGCTGTTAACGTAGTAATTGACGGCGAAGAAAAACCAGTTTTTTATATGTACGAAATGATATCGAAAAATATGCATCAGTTCACTGGATGGAAGTGTTATGCAGGCAAGCATAGATTAGTTGTTTGGCATGACGGTAATGTATACGGTGCTCAGTGTCCTACAGCAAAAAGGAATCTTTTAGGTAACGTTGCAAACGGCAAATTAGATAAAAAGATTGAGCCATTAATTTGCGATACACAATTTTGTTCGTGTGTTCCAGATATAAGAATTCCTAAAGAAAAGGTTGAATAGAACAAAATGTATAGCTATCAGGACATAAAGACAATACACCTTGAAGTTACACAAAACTGTCAAGCAAACTGTCCTATGTGTGATCGTAATATGAACGGTGAAGGGATAAATCCGCATATTGATTTGAGTGAACTTACACTTGAAGATTGTAAACAAATTTTCAAGCCGGAATTTATTTCACAGCTCAACACAATGTATATGTGCGGCAACTTAGGTGATCCTATTGTAGCACGAGATACATTAGAAATATTCAAATACTTTAGAGAGCATAACCCTAACATATGGTTAAGCATGAATACAAACGCAGGAGCAAAAGATGAAGCGTGGTGGAGTGAATTGGCCAAAGTCTTTGGCAGGATGGGTGCTGTTATTTTCAGCGTGGACGGTCTTAGGGACACTAATCACATATACAGGCAAGGTGTTGTCTGGGACAATGTAGAACGTAATATGCAAGCGTTTATAGACGCTGGCGGCAGAGCACGATGGGACTTCTTGATATTTGAACACAATCAGCATCAAGTAAAAGAAGCCGAGGCCCTAGCATGGGAATGGGGCTGCGAAAAATTTATAAAAAAGAAAACTGGAAGGTTTATTGATGCAAAGTCAAACAAAAAAGAAAAGCACCAAGCCAAAGACCGTAAAGGCAAAGATACAGCAGAGCTCAAGAAGCCAGAAGAAAAATACCAAAACAAAGCACTTACCAAGCAAGAGGCGATTATCGAGAAATACGGCAGTATGGACGCATATTATGACGAAGCTCCTATTGTTTGTAAAGTTAAAAAAGAAAACAGTCTCTTCATCACAGCAGAAGGATTAGCATTACCTTGTTGTTGGACTGCTGGTCGTATGTACAAGTGGTGGCATAAAAATCCTTACCAAGAACAGATATGGAGATTTATCGATCTTAGTGGAGGCAAAGAAAAACTAGATGCACGTAACGGACTAGAAAAAGTTTTTGAAACTGGTATATTTGAACGTATTGAAAAAAGTTGGAGTATAAGTTCGTGTAGTGCTGGCAAGTTGAAAGTTTGTGCAATGAAGTGTGGAGCAGAGTTCGATCCGTTTACAGCACAATTTAGTTAGGAGTAAAAATGACATTTACAATATTAGAAAATTTTCCGGAAGATTTATTACAAAAATTAAAAGATATTTGGAACGAAGGCGAATGGTACAAAGAGATAGAAGCTAGTCCTGGAGCAATGTGGCATCATTGTCTAAGATCGAGCCATCCTATTTTTGAAGAGTTTCCTGAAGAGACTAGAACTGTAGAGTTTTATAGTAATCCTCCTCACACAAAAAACGGACCACACCTTGATAGAGGACGTTGGAGTGCAATGAATATACCTATTGATATTGATCACGACAACAGCTATTTTATGACTGGTAAAACGCATTTATTAAAAGTTTATGAAAGAAAAACTTTGCCAGTTGGATACACTCACAAGGTTACTTCACAATCAGGTCCTATAGGGTTTTTCTTTGAAGAAGAAGAAAAATTTGATTACTATAATTTAGAAAAACCTGTATTGTTTAGCACAAAAACTCCACACGGTTTTTACAACAACAGCGACAGAAGCAGAGTGTTATGCAGTGTAACATTTGATCTTACATATGAACAGATGATGAATATTCTTCCTCCTGAGTGGTTTGGTGATGTTCTATAAACTACCTTTAAGTCATATACACATAGAGCTTACTACAAAGTGTAATGCTGCTTGTCCTATGTGTATGCGCAATCTAAACGGAGATATAGATCATCCAAATTTAATTAAAACAGACTTTGATATATCTTGGTTTGAAAATGTTGATTTGCCTGCAAATAAATTGACTTTATGTGGTAACTACGGAGATCCTTGTGTGCATCCTAATTTGCATTTAGTGATTGAAAAATGGTTAGAGCGTTATAATAAGCCTATAAAGATGATGACCAACGGTGGCGCTAGGAAACCAGAGTACTGGAAAACTATTGCTGAGATGGCGAAAGATAAAATGGATGTAGTGTTTGGCATAGACGGACTAGCAGACACAAATCATCTATACCGGAGACACGTACAGTGGGATAAACTAATCGAAAATGCAAAAGCATTTATAGATGCCGGTGGAAAAGCAACTTGGAAATTTATTATTTTTGAACATAATAAACACCAAGTTGAAGAAGCAGCAGCACTTGCAAAACAATTAGGTTTTGAAAAATTTGAAAAAATAAAAACTAATAGATTTAGAAAAGATTATTTGCCTGTTGTTGATCGTAACAACAATGAAATTTATAGATTGTATGAAGCTAAAGTAGACGAAACAGGATTTACAGCAAAAAATCCAAATAGAATACAAACTACAAAAGAATGGACAGGTGAAATAAACTGTTATGCAAAAAAAGAAAGTAGTGTTTATATTGCTGCTGACGGAAGAATATATCCCTGTTGTAATACCGGATATCATTACAATACAGATCTTGTAACAAATAAAGAAATATTTGAATTACAAGAAAATTGTCCTACACCTAATATTCAAGATATGTTACTGTCAGAAGCTACAGAAAGTGAATTTTTTAAAACAGTTGAAAATAAATGGTCAAGTACACCTCTACAGAAATGTAAAATAACTTGTGGTGTGTTGCGTGACAACTTGCACAAAGTTGAAATACTTACTTAATTTTTTTCTTTAAATAATTCTTCCAAAATTTTAATCCGTGTCTTTTATAAAGTTGGTTATGCAATCTATCCTCGTAAGTTTCATGCCACATTTTTTCAAATTGGTCTTGCTCTAGCATACTAATTCTTTTTATTTCTTTTGCAATAAGTTTTGCTTTTAATATAAAGTCGTCTTCATCATCGTAAGAATGATCGATCCATTTATCAAATGTTTTAAATCCGTATTCACGTAAATATTTTATACTATGCTTTTGCCCTAATATAAAAAATAACTGTCCTGCTCTAATTGCTTTGTAGGTTTTTTCACTTAAAAATGTTCCACCGTCTCTTTGCCACATTGTTTCTGTAACTACGTCTATTGCTCGATCTTGTCTAGCTTCATAACTTGCAGTATACGCACCGTTTTCTCCTATTGGAATATCTATAGGGGGATTAAATTGTTTGCTTATCTTATAATATAAATTTTTATCTTCAAATAATTCTTCGGTTGGTGGAAATACTCTTCCGGTAGGTTCTTTAAGATGATGAGGAAAAATTATATCTCCGTGTGCTATATCTAATTTTGCAATTTCAGAAAGCAATATTATTCTATGAAGTCGAGGTCTTCTCACCCAATATTGCCATCTAAAGTTTGGAGTTTTTTTAGTTGTAGGTAAAGGAACTGTTGCGTCTACTACTACTTGCCAGTGCGGGAACCATACCCATTTATCAGAAGATTGTAAATTTCCAGTAACAGGTATAACATCTTTATGATTGTTTATGAAATTGTCAAACAGATCTTCCCACCCGTCGAGTGCTGCATAAAATACATAGTGATTATATTGGCCAGTTTTTTTAACAGCATCTAATGTTTCTGATAAGATTTTTTCTATTAGCTTAATATCTTTTATGTAATCTAAATTTGTACCAGTTAACGGAGTAATATGATCTAATACAAAAACTTTTTTAGGAAACATGTTTTCACGTCTAATGTCTATCATACGTATACTTATATAAGTAGTAGTATGACTGATAAAATCTCACCTACATTTTGTGCTTTGCCTTGGCTTCATCTAAGTAGTAGACCTGATGGCAAAATGCGTACCTGTTGTACATCAAATGCAAGTAGTGTCCAAGATCCTGACTCTAATAAAAAAGTAGGAGGTGGTGAAGTTGGCGTTGTCAAAAATGATGACGGTATACCTGCTAATTTTAATCATACTTCTTTAGAAGAAGCATGGAACAGTGGCTACATGCGTAACGTCCGTAAAATGATGTTGCGTGGAGAAAAACCTGCAAGTTGTTTAAAGTGCTACAAAGAAGAAGAAGCAGGGCATTTAAGTAAACGCAACTGGGAATCGGAGTATTGGGGTAATAGATACGACCTACAGCAGTTAGTAGACGAAACTAAAGAAGACGGTAGTATTCCTCCTAAGATACGCTACATCGACCTTAGAATGGGTACAAAGTGCCAATTAGCATGTGTTATGTGTAGTCCACACGACAGTAGTGGTTGGATAAAAGACTGGCAAGCAATTACTCCTAAAATGCAAAATGAGAAATTGATAAACACAAGCCAGTGGGACAACAAAGGACGCAATCACGGCGCAAGTTATAATTGGCATAAAAACAATCCTCGCTTTTGGAAAGAACTTATGGAACAAGTTCCTCATATGTATCAGTTATACTTTGCCGGCGGCGAAAGTTTAGTTATTGACGAGCATTATGATTTGCTTGAAGAATGTATACGACAAGGATATGCAAAGAAAATAGAATTGCGTTATAACAGTAATGCAGTAGAATGGCGTGATGATTTATTTGATCTCTGGGCAGAATTTAAGCGTGTGAGATTTCATTATAGTGTAGATGCACTAGGACCACAAAACGATTACATACGCTATCCTAGTCAATGGGACCACCAAGTAGACCAAATGTGGAAGTTAGACGCAACTACTGACAATGTAGAAGTAACTACCGCAACAACAATAATGGCTCTTAATATAGGATACATACCAGAGTTTATACAATGGAAAGTTGAACAAGGTTTTAGAAAGTGGAACAAATGGCCTTTAGGTGCAGGAGGTATAAACATGCATTTTGCATATTGGCCACCACAATTAAACGTAAAAGTACTACCGCAAGATGTAAAAAGAGAAATCACGGACAAATATGAAAATCATTTTTATCCTTGGGTAAAAGAAAACTGGACAAAATTTACAGGTGTTCAAGAAGCAGGTATTACCCAAGAACAGTTTTTAAATGCTCCTTACGGACTGAAACGTTATCAGGGGCTAATTAAATTTATGAACGCAGAAGATTGGAGTGCAAGGA
>Ga0255759_10000559_pt1 | contig 33803 bp, 34 predicted proteins | sample 101ome_20_FD_179959 | JGI IMG/M metagenome (GOLD analysis project Ga0255759, IMG submission 179959) | Coastal salt marsh microbial communities from the Groves Creek Marsh, Skidaway Island, Georgia - 101404AT metaG (version 2) | ecosystem: Environmental > Aquatic > Marine > Intertidal zone >...
TAACTTTCGATAGTGTTAAATTAAGATTAGATAGAGAACAATCACTAAGTTATATGGAATTTAATTATATGATTTTACAAGCATATGATTTTTATGAATTATTTAAAAATAATGAATGCATATTACAAATTGGAGGGTCGGATCAATGGGGTAATATTGTGAATGGAGTGGACCTAATAAGAAGAAAATTAAAAAAAGAGGCTTTTGGTGTCACCTCTCCTCTAATTACGTTAGCATCAGGTGCAAAAATGGGAAAAACAGAAAAAGGGGCTATCTGGTTAAATGAAGAAGAATTATCTCCGTATGATTATTGGCAATTTTGGAGAAATACCGATGATCGTGATGTAAAAAGATTCATTAAATTTTTTACAGAAATTGAAGTTGATGAAGTTGAAAGCATATTTAAAAAAGAAAAAAATATTAATAATTTAAAAATTTTATTGGCTAACGAAGCAACAAAAGTTCTTCATGGTGAAGAATCTTCAAAAAAAGCTGCTCAAACAGCGAAAAATACTTTTGAGGGAGGCACACTAGCATCAGGTTTACCTGAAATAAATATTAAAAAGGAAGAAATAAATAAAGGAGTAAATATTTTAGATCTAATCGCAAACAATAAAATCTTATCATCAAAAAGTGAAGCTAGAAGAGTCATTCTGAACAAAGGTTTTAAGCTGAATGATAAAGTAATCGATGATGAGAAAAAAATACTACAATTAAAAGATTTTGAAAAAAATACTTTAAAACTTTCTTACGGGAAAAAAAAGCACTACATAATTAAAATTAATTAGAGGATTTATTTCTATCAATCATTTTTTGTATAAATCTGGGTGTTAATGTTCTTATTGGATTTATAGTTGTTTTTAGATCTCCTTTTGGCCCTTTCATTTTAAAGCTAATTCCAAACAATCCTTCTCCAACCTCTTTAGGAATAACAATATTTCCAATTACAGGAATTTTCGAAATCATTTTATTTAAAGTTTTAGCAGGAACTAAAGTTCCTTTTAAACTGGTTAATCCTGTACTGTCTTGATAGCCTTCAATCAAGACTGACATACTTGGACCTAAAGCAAGAATTTCATTTATTTTTAAAAGGTTTTTATCTTTTTCCATATCTATTTCCAATATATCAAAAGACAGGCCTTCTCCTTCTGCTAAATCAACAAGTCCACCTAAATCTGCAAGTGATAACAATTTAATTACGCCAGGGGCATTAATAACTTTAAAATTTTCAATTTTGAGTTTTGAATTTGATTTTGGACCATCAATTAAGGATGTATAAAGTAACTTACCTCCACTTAGTCCTTTAAAAAAACCATATTCAGTTAATAATGGTCGTGTAAGATCAGAATAAATCTCTAAAAATCTCTTTTCAGAATCATTATCTTTTTTTAAAGAAATGTCTAAAAAATTATTTCCACCGAAATCACCTTTGGATGAAATTTTAGTGAATTTACCTTTTTTTATTTCTCCAATTAATCTAAAATTTTCAAGCTTTTCCGAAAGTGGGGCTTTAATATTAATAAAATCAATTTCAATATTAGTGTTTACTTTTTTAAAATTATTACCTTTACCTTGTTGATTTAAAAGTTTAGGTAAATTAGTAGCATCAAAACTGTTGCCATTTATCATAATTTTTTTATCCCATTTAATAGAAAAATTATTATTTTTTGTGCTGACGTCTGCTGTCTTCAAAGACTCAAAATTATTATCTTTAAATTTTAAATTACTTATATTTATTAAATTATTTTTTTCCTTAAATTTAAGTTTTTTAATATTAGAAATATTCTTCTTCTTCTCAAACTCTAATGATACTTTTGCAATTTCATTTTTTGGTTTTTTATAATTAATTAAATCAAGATTAAAACTGTTTTTATAGTCAAAATTTACATTTATTGCTCTTATATCGCTTTTAAAAACAGTTTCTAAATCTAATTGTAAAAAATCTAAATTATCAAAAGAATATTTACCATTAACACCTAGATTAAAATTTTTTTTACTTATATCTAAATCAACTTGGGCATCTGAAAGAAAAATTTCTTTAATTTCTTCAATATTAAAATTATTTTTAAAAGTACGAAATAATTCAATTTTACTTTTTTTTAATTTGCCAGAAAGTTTATAATTATAATTTGTTACTTTATAAGTCTTATCAAGATTAACTAAAATACTGTTGCTAAAATCTCCATTTAATTCTTTAAAATTTCCTCCTAAGTTGAATTTTTCTAATACTTCATTTAATTTTTTAATTTTTTCACTATCAAGATTTATATTTGAAATAAAATTTGAATTTAATTTAATACCATTTGCTAAATTTAATTTTATATCACCATTATTAATCTCTATATTATCAATTTTGCCAAAAATATTTTTTATCAAAATATCTTCTTTATCAGCAAAAAAACTTAAACTTGTGTTTGACAACATGAAATCTTTAAAAAGGTTAGCTTTTAATTCTGTAACCTTTCCTTTAATTATATAATTTTCAAGATCTCCATTTTTATCTAAAAAAAATTCTATTTCTGGAATTAACTTTATTTTTTTTATTTTATTGTTAAGAAAATTCTTAAAGTTTGAGGGTTTTATAAATTTAGAAAGTTCATTTAGATGTGTATAATTTAATTCATTTAAAGAAATATTAATTTTTTTTATTTTTAAATCTGTCTTTAACAAAGGCAAAAAATCTAAATACACTTTTACATTTTTAATAGGTATAGCTTGATTAATAAAAGTTATTTTTGGATTTTGTGTTTCAACAAATAAACTAAATTTTCTTACATCTAGTTTGAAATTTATAGCCTGTAATTGTAAGTCAATATTTTTTAACTTTGAAATTTTATTAATGATAATTTTATTAAATTTATTTGTCTCTATACCAATTGTAGATAGAGTCGATATAAGCAAAATTATAGATAAAAGTAAAAATAAAAATAAATTATAAATAATTTTTCTTATCATTTATTTTTTAAACCCTCTTCAATAAATAGATCTATATTTCCATCTAATACACTTAATGGATTAGTGCTTTCTGTTTTATTTCTCAAATCTTTTACCAGTTGATAAGGTTGAAGAACGTAGGATCTAATTTGATGTCCCCAACCAATATCTGTTTTTGTATTTAATTCTTTTTGATTGGCTTCTTCTTTTTTTTGTATTTCAAATTCGTATAATCTTGCTTTTAGCATTTTAAAACATGTTTCTTTGTTTTTATGTTGTGATCTTTCATTTTGACATTGCACAACAATCTTTGTGGGAATATGCGTTATCCTAACAGCACTATCAGTAGTATTGACATGTTGGCCGCCTGCTCCGCTAGATCTGTAAGTATCTATTCTAAGATCCTTTTCATCAATTTTTATATTTATGTCATCATCAATTGCTGGATAAACCCATATACTTGCAAAACTTGTATGCCTTCTCGCTCCACTATCAAAAGGAGAAATACGGACTAGCCTGTGCACTCCTGACTCGGACTTCATTAAACCATACAAATAACTACCTTCAACTTTAATTGTTGATGATTTAATTCCTGCCTCTTCTCCTTTATGTTCACTAATTATTTCATATTTAAATTTCTTTTTATCGAACCATTTCATGTACATTCTACGTAGCATATCTGCCCAATCTTGACTTTCTGTACCTCCTGCCCCTGCATGTATTTCAAGATAAATGTCGAAATCATCATTTTCTCCAGATAAAAAACAATTGGTCTCAATTTTTTTTATCTCAAGTAAAATTTTAGAAACTTTACTGTTGCAATCAATAATAGTTTCATCATCCTTCTCCTCATTTGCAAGTTCAAATAAATCTTTAATATTTTCTAAATCTTTGGATAGTTGATTGTAAGAATTTAAAATATCCTCAAAAAATTTTTTTTTCTTTACTGTTTTTTTTACTAAATTTTGATCCTTCCAGAAATTATCTTTCGATGAGGTCCTCTCTAAATCTAGTAATTTAGACTCAATATTTTCTTTATCAAAGGTACCCCCTGATATTATCTAAAGATTTTTGAGCTTTACTTAAATATGTTTCAAAATTTTCCATTAATAAAACTGCCTAAAAATTATTAATTTATCATTTTCTTTATTTAATATTAATTTTTTATTATCTATATTGTTAATATCTCTCAATTTTAAAGCTTCAATTATTGATTTTTTATCACCTGATGTGGATTTGAGTCCTGTATCGTAATTAAGAGATGTTAAATAAATATTTTCAGGTATCTTAAAATCTTTAAAATCCTCTTTATATAAGGCATTTTCTATAAAGTCTTTAAAAATAGGTAAAGCTGCTTTTGACCCTGTTTCATTTTTACCTAAAGTTTTTGGATTATCGTAACCAACATAAACACCTATAACTAAATTAGAGGAATACCCTATAAACCAAGCATCGTAATTATCATTAGTAGTGCCTGTCTTACCTGCTAAAGGAACTTTTAGGGATTTCAATTTTTTTGCAGTTCCTCTTTCTACAGCTCCTTGCAAAATAGAAGTCATTTGGTAAGCAGTTTCCTTACTGATTATTTTTTTATTTGTGTTTTGAATTTTAGGAAGTGCCGTTTCATCTCCAACAAATTTATCACATCCTACACACTCTCTGTCTTCTTCTTTAAAAATAGTTTTTCCTCTTCTGTCTTGTATTCTGGAAATTAATTTAGGTTTAATTTTTTTTCCACCATTTACAAAAGGTGCATATGCAGATGTAAGATTAATTAATGTAGTTTCAGCTGCGCCTAATGAAACTGATAGTAACTCTGGTATTTCATCATAAATATTCAATTCTTTTGATAATCTCAATATTTCTTGCAAACCTAAAATTTTTGCAATTCTTACTGTCATTAAATTTCTTGAATATTCAATACCTTTCCTAAACGTAGATGGACCATAGAATTTTTTTCCATAATTTTCTGGCTTCCAGTTTTTTAATCCTACTCCTTGGCTTTCTACAAAAGGAGCATCTAAAATAATTGAATTTGGCGAAAAACCATTTTCCAAAGCTGCAGCATAAACAATCGGTTTAAAAGCTGAACCAGGTTGTCTCTTGGCTTGAGTGGCTCTATTAAATTCACTAGTTTTAAAATTAAAACCTCCAACTAAAGCCAAAACATCTCCATTGAAGGGATCTAATGCAACGATTCCTCCATTTACTTTGGGGTATTGTTTTATTACCCATTTATTTTTAATTTTTTTAACAAAAATAATATCTCCAACCTTATGAACATCTTGAATAGATTTTTTAAATCGAAGAGTCCATTTTAAATCTTTCAATAACAAAACTCCTTCCGAGTCTTTTCTATCTTCATTGATTATTCTAAAATTTATTTGGCTATCATTAATAGAAACTATCTCAGCAATATTCCATTGAAGTGTTGGGTCTAATTTGTATTGCAAAATTTTGTTTTTCCAATTTTTATTTTTAATCTTATTTGTAATAGCTCCCCTCCAACCTCTTCTCTGATCAAAATCCTCTATTCCTTTCCTTAGAGATTTTAAAGCTTGTATTTGATATCTTATATTAAGAGGAGTGCTGATACTTAAACCCTGGGAATAAAGTTTTTCAAATCCGTAAATATTTTTAACTTTTCTTCTTACTTCTTCAGTATATGAATTGGCTTCATTCACTATTTCAATTTTTCTTTTTTTAAGGTTCAATTTTGAGTCTTTGAGTTTTTCAAGTTCTCTTTTAGAAATAAAATTATTATCTGCCAAATTTTGTATCACTAAATTTCTTCGAAATTTAGCAACTTCAGGATATTTATATGGATTATATTTACTCGGAGCTTTTGGAAGTGCGGCCAATAGAGCAGCCTCTGAATAATTTAAATCTTTTATTGATTTATCAAAGTATTCTAGGCTAGCCGCTGCTATTCCATAAGTTCCTTGACCTAAGTAAATTTGATTTAAATAAAGTTCTAAAATTCTTTTTTTTGTGTATGCTCTCTCTATTCTAAAAGCTAAAATAGCCTCTTTAATTTTTCTCTTTAATGATACCTCGTTAGTTAGTAAAAAGTTTTTGGCAACTTGTTGGGTAATTGTTGAGGCTCCTTCCAATCTTTTATTTTGTGTTATATTTTTTAAATTATTTATTACTGCCCTCAGAATTCCTTTAGCGTCTATTCCTGGATGGCTAAAAAAATTTTTATCTTCAGCTGATAAAAAAGAATGTATTACTTTTTCCGGAATTGAGTCGTAGGGAATAAAAAGTCTTTTTTCTATGGCATATTCAGCTATTAATTTTCTATCATTCGAGTAAACCCTGCTAGAAATTGGGGGCTGATAATTTGAGAGCTTTTTATAATCAGGCAGTCCTACAGAAAAATACCATAAAGTTGAAAATGTAAAAAATACTACTATTACAATGAAAATGATTATAAATTTAAGTGCAAAATTTAAAAAATTTAACATATAATTAAGTTTATAATGATAATTCTGACTTTCTTTAGGCATTTTTTAATTAAAATGTATAATTAATTCTAAAATTGTATAAAATGAGATCTCATGACAAATTTTAAAATTTTAAATCAAAAAAAAATGACAGGAATTCTATTAAAATGGAAAAAAACTTATATATTGATGCATCGCATCCAAACGAAACTCGTATTGTACTTAAATCTAATGATATTATCGAAGAATATGAGTATGAAGATAAAAATAATTTAAACTTTAAAAATAATATTTATCTTGCAACAATTAGTAGGGTTGAACCTTCTCTTCAAGCTGCTTTTGTAAATTTTGGAAGGGATAGGCACGGTTTTTTGGCATTTAATGACATCCAATCAGACTATTATCAACTACCTTTTGAAGATAAAGAAAAGATAAGAATTGCTGAAGAAAAAATCAGAGAGGAATTAAAAGACAAAACAGTCGAAATAAATCAAAATAGCTCTACAACTGCAAGCTTTCACGAGAATAAAGATGAAAAAATAGAAAGCAACACAGAATTAAATGTTACTTTAGAAGAAAAAAATAATTTTCATGAAAGAGCAAAATCATCTTATGGAATAAAAAAATATAAAATACAGGAAGTAATAAAACCTGGTCAGGTAATTTTAATTCAAGTTATTAAAGAAGAAAGAGGTCAAAAAGGAGCTGCTTTAACTACCTTTATTTCTTTAGCTGGTAAATACCTTGTACTGATGCCCAACACACCAAAAGGTGGGGGTATATCTAGAAAAATATTTAATTCAACTGATCGTCAAAAAATTAGATCAATTTTAAATAAAATTGAAATTCCTAATAGTATGGGAATAATAGTTAGAACAGCAGGAGCTAATAAAACAAAAAATGAAATTGAAAAAGATTTTGAAAACACTTTAAAGACATGGGAAGACATCAAACAAAAAGCTTTAAATTCTAACGCTCCATCTCTGGTATATGAAGAAGGAGATATAATTAAAAGAACAATTAGAGATACATACGATAATGAAACAAAAAATGTATATGTTGAGGGAAATGAGGCTTATCAAAAAGCAAAAAAATTTATGAAAGAATTAATGCCAAAGAATGTTAAAAATGTAAAAAAATATAGAGGAAAAATACCATTATTTAATGATGCAAATATACAAAAAGATTTAATTAATATTTATGACTCAACTGTAAAACTAAAATCTGGTGGATACTTAGTTATAAATCCTACTGAAGCATTAGTTTCTATTGATATTAACTCTGGTCAATCAACTAAACAAATAAACATTGAAAAAACTGCATTGAATACAAATTTAGAAGCTGCAGAAGAAATTGCTCGTCAAATAAAATTAAGAGATTTATCAGGTTTAATTGTAATTGATTTCATTGATATGATGAATTTTTATAATAGAAGAATTGTAGAAAAAAGAATGAGAGAGAGTATTAGAAAAGATAGAGCTAGAATACAAATTGGAAAAATAAGTAACTTCGGTCTGTTAGAAATGACTAGACAAAGATTGAGAGAGGCTTCAATAAAATGGGAGACTCAATTATCTCTTTCTTCTTTTTCTCAAAAAATATTAAAGAAAGTTCAACACTTAGCTTTTTTAGAAAAAGTAAAAATTATTAAGTGTTACGTGCCAGAGAAAGTGAGGCTTTTTATAGAAAGTAATCTATTTGATGAGCTAAAATATTTTCAAAAAAAATATACTTTAGATATAAAAATTTTATCTGAAGAAAATTTTATTATCCCAGAATATAAAATTGAGTTATTAAATAAGTCAAGCAAAGTTATCAATTCGGTAGAGAATATTGAAAGAATAATAAAAAAAATAAAAACAAAAGAAGTCAAAAAAACAAAAAACAAGTATGCGACAAAAATTAAAGATAAAATTAAAAAAACTAAATCTAAAAAAAAAACAAGAACCCTATGGGTTAGAAGAAAAAAATTAAATTAAACCTTTTAATGGTGAACTTGGAATTGCAAAGTAATTTTTATTCATTCTTCCAGCTAAAAATGAATTTCTACCGGATTTAACTGCATCTTTAAATGCTTTTGCCATTAATATTGGTTTCTTCGCATTTGCTATAGCGCTATTAATTAAAACTCCATCACAACCAAGCTCCATTGCTATTGTTGCATCTGATGCTGTGCCTATTCCGGCATCTACTATTACTGGCACTTTTGATTGTTTTACAATTAATGAAATATTGATTTTATTTTGTAAACCAAGACCCGATCCTATGGGTGATGCCAAAGGCATAATAGCTGCTGCACCATTGTCCTCCAATTTTTTTGCTAATAATGGATCGTCAGTGCAATAAACCATTACTTTAAATCCTTCTTTGGTTAGTATTTTAGTAGATTTAATTGTTTCGATCATATTTGGGTATAGGGTTTTTTTATCTCCTAATACTTCTAATTTAACTAACTTCCATCCCCCCATTTCTCGAGCTAACCTTAAAGTTCTTAAAGCTTCTTCAGAATTAAAGCATCCAGCCGTATTTGGTAAATAAATAATTTTCTTTGGATTAAGATAATCAGTCAATAAAGGTTTTTTTTTATCTAAAATATTTATTCTCCTAACAGCAACAGTCACCATATCAGCTCCAGAAGCGTAGACAGCCTTTGCTGTTTCGGAAAAACTTTTGTATTTTCCAGTTCCAACAATTAACCTAGATTTAAGTTTTCTGCCTGCTATTTTTAAAATATCCTTTTTCATGTCAGCCACCACCTATAAAATGTACAATCTCAATTTTATCATTATTTTTTAAAATCTTTTCTTTAAAACTTTCTTTTGAAATAATAACACCATTGTATTCTATTGCGATTTTCTTGTTTGATAGTTTATATTTTTTAAGAAGGTCAAATATTGAATAATTAGTTTTTATAACTACTTTTTTTCCATTTAATTGTATTTTTGCCATAATTGAGTTATCTAATTGAATCTAAAATCTTATGGATAAAATTATAATTGTTAATGGGCCTAATCTCAACCTTTTAGGAGAGAGGGAAAAGAATCAATATGGAAATATCACACTTAAGGATATTGAAAAAAATTGCAATGATTTTGCGATAAAAAATAATATTAAACTTTCTTTTTATCAGTCAAATATTGAGGGAGAACTAGTGAATGAAATTCAAAAATCCAGAAATAGTCAGGATGGAATAATAATTAATGCGGGAGGTTATACTCATACTTCTGTAGCCATTCACGATGCCTTAAAAATATTAAAAATTCCAATTATTGAATTGCATATAAGCAATGTTTATAATAGAGAAGAGTTCAGACATAAATCTTTGCTCAGTAAAGTTGCTAAAGGAGTAATCTGTGGTTTCGGTGCTGATGGATATTTGTTGTCTTTACAGGCTATTAAAAAATTTTTAAAATGAAAATCGATAAAAAACTTATAAAAGAATTAGTAGATAACTTAAAAGAGTTCGAACTCACTGAACTAGAGTATCAAGAAGGTCATACAAAAATTAAGGTCTCAAAGGCTTCGAAAGGATTAGAGCAAGTAAAAACTACTGCTGTTGTTTCTCCGAATAAATCAGTTTTAAAATCTTCTGATGAAAACGAGGGAATAAGAGTTAAATCTCCGATAATTGGAACAGCTTACTTAGCGCCGGAACCAGGTGCAAAAAAATTTATTGAAGTCGGAGATAAAATTAAAAAAGGTCAAACCGTGATGATCGTTGAAGCTATGAAAACAATGAATCACGTACCGTCCACTGCTGATGGTATCGTAAAAAAAATTTTAATTGAAGATGGTCAACCTGTTGAATTTGGACAATCATTGGTTCTCCTTAAATAAACAAATCAATGTTTAAAAAAGTTTTAATAGCTAATAGAGGTGAAATAGCTGTTAGAGTAATCAGAGCTTGTAAAGAATGGGGAATAAAAACAGTTGCAGTTCATTCCGATGTAGATTCTGAATCGATGCATGTTCGACTTGCTGATGAGAGTGTTTGTATAGGTTCCCATCAACCACAAAATAGTTATCTGAATATTTCTTCTATTATGTCTGCTGTAGATTTAACTGGAGCCGAGGCCATTCATCCTGGCTATGGTTTTTTGTCTGAGAATGCAAAGTTTTCTGAAATAGTCAATAAACATGGTATTAAATTTATAGGTCCTAGTGCAGAAATAATTTCCAAAATGGGTGACAAAATTGAAGCAAAAAGAATTGCAAAAAAATTTGGTTTGCCTGTGATCGAGGGATCAGAAGGAGGAGTAAAATCTTTATCCGAAGCGAAATCAATTTGCAAAGAAATAGGGTATCCCATTTTAATTAAAGCTGCTGGCGGTGGTGGTGGAAAAGGAATGAAGATAGTTGATGAAGAAGATCAATTAGAGAATATGTTTTTAACAGCGAAATCTGAAGCAAAAAAATTCTTTAATAACGATGAATTGTATATTGAAAAGTATTTTAAAAATCCCAGACACATTGAAGTCCAAGTTATGTCGGGAAAAAATAAGACTGTACATTTGGCTGAAAGAGATTGTTCAGTTCAAAGACGACACCAAAAACTTATTGAAGAAACTCCTAGTCCTGTTTTAACTGATGAAGTAAGAAAAGATCTGTTTGATAAAACTGTAAAAATGGTTGAACAAATTAATTATGAGGGAGCAGGAACTGTAGAATTTATATATGAGAAAGGAAAGTTTTATTTTCTTGAAATGAATACTAGAGTTCAAGTTGAACATCCTGTTACAGAAATGCAGACAGGCATTGACATAGTTAAAGAGCAGTTATGGGTAGCCTTTACAGGTAATACAGCATTAAAACAAAGTGATATTATACCTAGAGGCCATACAATTGAATGTAGGATAAATGCTGAGAATCCTGCGTTAGATTTTCAACCTAGTCCGGGAACTATAAATGTTTGCCACCAACCTTCAGGTTTTAGAACTAGGGTCGATGGTTCTGTATTTCAAGGCTGTAAAATTACGCCTTATTATGACAGTTTAATAGCAAAAGTAATATGCAAAGGAAGAAATAGGACCGAGGCTATTCAAAGAACTTTAAGATCTCTTGATGAATTTGTACTAGAAGGAATAACAACTACAATTGATTTACATAAAAAAATTCTTAATCATAAAAAATTTATAAACTCTGACTTTGATACTAATTGGCTTGGTAAAGAAAAATTTTATTAAGCCCTACCGCAATTTATCAGTTGTAAATCATAAATAGCATGATCAAATGGAGTTAAACTTGGATCCGAAGCAAACGTCCAGCCATTAAATATAAATACTTGCTCATTTTGATTTTTTGTTAAATCTTTAACTTGCATGTAGGCGACACTATCAATCTTATTATTAACTTTAATTTTTCCACATTTCAAAATTTTGATTTCAAGAGGGCCAAATTTTTTAATTTCATTCAAATTAATTATTAATTCAGAAGATTTAGCAGTAATTTTATCAAGGCCAATGAGAATTACTTGGGATGATTTTAAACTTTTAACTTTTTTTTTTTCTTTTAAAATTTCATTAGAGATAGAGTTTTCAATATCATCTAATTCTTCAAAACTTGGTTTTATTTCATCAATGTTTACTAGAGGTGAAGTAATTATTTTGTCTTCTGGATATAAATAATTTGAAAAAAAAAAATAGATTAATGAAATTAAAAGTACCTTATTTCCAAGTTTCATACTTTTTCTTTAAATTATTTTTAGATATTTTAACTGGTTTGAAGCTATTTTCAGTACCTGTTTGATTCTCTATATGTTTTTTTTGCCAAAGGTATTTTGTTTCTTTGCTTTTAGGAGGTTTGTCAGTTGTATGGTGCATCCATAAATACCAATCAGATGTAATTTTTGTCGCTTCAATTTTATTAGCATATATAACCCAACGTTCGTTTTTTTTACTTTTATAATATTTATTTCCTAATTCATCAGCCCCTACATACCTTCCGAAAAATAATGTTTTTAAAAAAGTTCCAAATGTTTGTTTGTTCCACCAGGTAAAAAATATTTTAAAAATCATATAAAATTTTAATCACACAATTCTTAATTGAATTATTATCTTATAGACACTGTATACAATTAATATATATCTAAATAAAGAGATTCCATAAATTTTATGACAAAATACATAGTCGAAACCTATTATACTTGCACTTTTAAAACTGTTCATAGTTTGAATAATCTAGATGATAGAGAACTTTCAAAAATTGATAAGAGAACTGATGGTGAAGTTGAGGTTATAGATGTAAAATTAAACAATAGAAAAACTAAAAAAGTGGGAGGCAAAAAAGATGAAAAACTTAGTAAAAATAAAGTGGAAAACGTATTAACCGACAGCATCTCATCTCAAATTAAAAACTCAAAAAATGAGATCGATAAAAAACCTCTTAACTTAAAATTAAATAATAATTCTAGATTTAAAATGCCTGATAGAAGAAAAGGTTATATTCAAAAGGCACAGATTGGAGATCATAAAGTTTATCTTCATACTGGTGAATATGATGATGGAAAAATTGGAGAAATTTTTATAGATACTAATAAAGAAGGTGAATTAGTAAAAGCGATGATGAATAATTTTGCAATCGCTATATCTTTGGGTCTGCAATATGGTGTTCCTTTAGAGGAATACGTTGACGCTTTTATAGATACAAAGTTTGAACCATCAGGCAATGTTATAGGAAACGATAGAATATTAAGCGCTTCATCAATACTAGATTATGTTTTTAGAGAACTTGCAATTTCATATTTGGGTAAAGAAGAATTAGCTCACACACCATCTATAGCGAGTTCAAAGGAATTAATTAACCAAAATAGTGATGATAAATTTCTTAAAATTGTAAAGAATATAACGTCAAAAGGCTTTGTCAGAAGTAATTATGAGGAAAAATTAGTCGATTTATCAGATGTGAGAATAAACCTGAAAACGAAAAATTAATTTTTTTTAATTTCTTTTTTTATACCCAATTCTTTAAGTTGTTTGTCATCTACGTCCGAAGGGGCCTTCATCATTAAATCTTGAGCGTTTTGATTCATTGGAAAAAGCGTCACCTCCCTGATGTTTTCTTTATCTGCTAACAACATGACAATTCTATCTATACCTGGTGCTATTCCACCGTGAGGTGGGGCTCCATAGCTTAAAGCGTTAATCATGCCACTAAATTTATCGTTTACATCTTTTTTACTCTAACCTGCAACTGAAAATAATTTATACATAAGATCCGGAATGTGATTTCTAATTGCTCCGGATGATAGTTCTATTCCATTACAAACTATATCGTATTGATAGGCTTTTATATCTAGAGGGTTGTCAAATTCTAATTCATTAATGCTGCCTTGAGGCATAGAAAATGGGTTATGGCTAAATATAATTTTTTTTAAATTTTCATCATATTCAAACATTGGGTAATCAACAATCCAACAAAAGGAAAATTGATTTTTATCAATAATATTCAAATCACTTGCAATCTTATTTCTAGCCACAGATAAAATTTTTTCTACTTCTTTTTTTTTACCACAAGCTAAAAAAATACTATCTCCTATTTCTGCATTACAATTTTGCATTAATTCTTTTAATGAATCTTCACTAAAAAATTTGCCTACTGGTCCCTTACCTTTTATTTCTTTATCTTTTTCAATTGTAAAATAAGCTAATCCGGAGGCACCTTGCTCTTTTGCCCATTTATCAATATTATCAAAAAAACTACGCGGTTTATCTTTTGTGTTTTTTGTGATTATCCCTCTTACAATTGAACCCGATTTTACTAATTTTTTAAATATTTCAAACTTTACATCTTCTCTAGTAAATAAGTTTGTTAACTCATGTATAATCAAAGGGTTTCTTAGATCAGGTTTATCTGTTCCATATTTCATCATAGCAGTCTCATAAGTTATTTTAGGAAACTGTTCATTCATGATTTTTTTTGGTGAAAATTTTTTAAACAAGTTTACCATTAATTTTTCAACCACATTAAATACATCTTCTTGTTCAACAAATGACATCTCTAAATCTAACTGATAAAATTCACCTGGACTTCTATCTGCTCTAGCATCTTCATCTCTAAAACAAGGAGCAATTTGAAAATATCTATCAAAACCTGAAACCATAATTAATTGTTTAAATTGTTGAGGAGCTTGGGGTAATGCATAAAATTTACCTGGATTTAATCTGCTAGGAACTAAAAAGTCTCTAGCACCCTCTGGGCTTGAAGATGTTAATATTGGAGTTTGATATTCTAAAAAGCCAAGTTTAAGCATTTCTTCTCTTATAAAAGAAATAACTTTTGATCTTAATACAATGTTTTTATGCATCTCTTCTCTTCTTAGATCAATAAATCTATATTTTAGTCTTATATCTTCTGGGTAATCTTGTTCGCCAAATACAGGTAAGGGTAACTCTTTTGAAGCAGACAGAACTTCAACAGATTTTATAGAAATTTCAATTTTTCCAGTTTTAAGTTCAAGGTTTTCTGTATCTTTAGATCTTTTAACAACTTTGCCACAAATTTTTAAAACTGACTCTGGTTTAGATTTTTCAATAATAGGGAAAAATTTATTATCATTCTCAATAACACACTGCGTTATCCCATAATGATCTCTTAAATCTAAAAATAACAAATTACCATGATCTCTTTTTCTGTGCAGCCATCCAGAAAGTTGAACCTCTTTATTAATTTCTTTCTCACCTAGTTCTGAGCAGTTATGTGTTCTATACTTATTCATTGATTTAATGCTTTTTTTATTAAATTAATATTAATTGATTTTCCAGTAGTTAAAGACAATTCATCTATATCTTTAAGAAATTTAGACATTTTTTCATAAGATCTATCAACATTTTTAATAATATATTCAATTAATTTTGGACTAATCTTAATTTGTTTATCCGAAAAATTTTTTGTTATTATGACCTTTAAGAGGTCATCCGTTGGTAATTCAATGCCAATAAAAATAAAACTATTGATTCTAGACTTTAAATCTTTTAATTGAAAATTAAAATTTTTAATTGAGTTTGATGAATTTATTAAAATGCATTTATCAAGTAATTTTGATTGATTTAAAAGAGAATACAAAAGATTTTCATCAACTCTACCGTTAAAATCATCAATTATTAAGCATTCAAGATTTTTTAAATTATCCACTATTTTATTATCGATACTATTAGCTTTAATTAACTCAATCCTTTTTATTTTTTTTTCTAATATTTTTGAAAGATGACTCTTGCCTGACCCTTTTTCACCAAAAATATTCAACCAATTTCCTGGCCAATTAGGCCAACTGTCAATTAGTTTATAAGCAGAAAAATTATTACTTGATACAAAAAAATCCTGTTCATAATATTTCTTAGAAAAAGGAAATTTAAATGTAAGCTGGTTCATTGTTACATCAATTTTATAAACCATTGATTGTCTGTAAATTGTATATCAATTTCTTGATTTTTGAATTGACTTATTATTTTATCTAATTTTCCCAAATGTTTAATCCTTAAATTAATATAATCTTTATTAAATTCAGTCACAAAAACATTTTCAATTTGATCTATTTTTTCAATTCTTGAATTAAAAATAATTAAATTATTTTTTTTGTCTAATTTTAATTTTACATTCAAAAATGAAGGTGTTTTTACATCAATAAGATTTTGGGATTTGACTAAATTTATAATTTCGTTTTTAATTTCTAAAATTATTTGATCATTTATATTAATTTGACTTAATTCTTTTTTACGAAAAGTATAACTTTTTGAAATTTTTTTTTCTTGAATTCTTGACTTAAAATAAATTTTCTGTTGATTTAATTTATTATTTTCAATAATTGCTATCGCTATATTTTTATTAGGATATTCATAAAATAATTTATCTAGATCTAAGTTCAATAAATCACCTGTGGCTCGATTTACATTATGTATTATTTCAATATTTTCAACAGGTAGAATAAATTCGATTAACTCATTTGAAATAGTCTTATTCCAATTTTCATAAAAATAATTGTTTGAAAAAATAGAAAATTTATTCCCATCTGCTAATAATGGCAGAATATAAAAATCTTTATCTTTAATATCTGAATATGAAATAGCTTGAAGATAAAACATATCGTGTAATTTATCTTTATCAAAAGTAATATTAAAATTAATTTTGTTATCACTAATTTCTTTACTATTAGAAACACTATAATATTTAACTAATTTCTTAATGTTACTAAAATCAAGATTTGAGACTTTAGAGTAGTCTTCATCCATTAGGATTCTTTTAATTAATAGATCAAAGCCTTTTTGAATAGCCTTATCAGCCATCTGTTTGCTTGAGTTATTGTCATTTTTTTCTACTTCAATATTATTAACATTAAATAAGGTATTTGCAGATAAAAGATTTCCAGTTTTTAAAAAAATAATTAAAATGAAAATTGTTTTTTTAAATAATTTCATAAAATGTTAATTATCAATTTATAAATGAAAAATACCGAAAATAATTATAAAAAAAGTGGGGTTAATATCTCTCTGGCAAATAGGTTGGTAAATCATATATCTTTGTTATCGAAAAAAAACGTCAAAAAAACGAAATCTAATTCTTTTAAAGAAAAAATAGGAGGTTTTGGCTCATTATTTGATATAAGCAAATACAAAATTAAAGACCCTGTTATTGTATCCTGTACTGATGGAGTTGGTACAAAAATTGAATTAGCAAATAAATTTAAAAAATTTGATACAATAGGAATTGATCTAGTTGCAATGTGTGTAAATGATTTAGTTGTGCAGGGAGCAAAACCACTATTTTTTTTAGATTATATAGCAGTCGGCAAATTAACTTTAAATAAGACAAAAAAAATTATTAAAGGTATTTTTAAAGGATGTAAATTATCTGACTGTGAATTAATCGGTGGTGAAACAGCTGAAATGCCAGGCGTATACTCTAAAGACAAATTTGATTTAGCAGGATTTAGTGTAGGTATAGTTTCAAAGAAAAAAATTTTAGATAAAAAAAAAGTGAATATAAAAGATATTGTTTTAGCAATACCTTCTAATGGTTTACATTCTAATGGTTTTTCTTTGGTGAGATCAGTTTTAAAAAAAAATAAAATTCCAATAAACTTAAAAGAAGAATTGTTAAAACCAACAAAAATTTATACTAAAGAAGTTTTAAAATTAGCCGATAAAAATTTAGTTAATGCTGCAGCGCATATTACTGGTGGTGGATTAGCTGAAAATTTAATGAGATCTATTCCCAAAGACTTATCGCTAAATTTAGATCTTTCTAGAATTAAAATACCAAAAATATTTAAATGGTTAAAAAACAAAAATATATCTGATCAAGAAATGCTTCGCACTTTTAATTGTGGTGTTGGATTTTGTCTTATTGTAAAAAAAAAAAATATTTCGAAAATTAAAAAATTTTTTGATAAAAAATTTAAGCCTTATGAAATTGGCTTTATTTCAAAAGAAATAAAAAAAATTAACTTAATTAATTCCCTTAAATGGTAAAAAAAAAAACTTGTATTTTTATATCTGGGCAAGGTTCAAATTTAAAAAATCTTATTTTTAGGGCAAGGGATCATAATTTTCCAATAAAAATAAGTTTGGTTATAAGTAATAATAAAAATGCATATGGTATAAAATATGCTAAAAAATATAATATACCTCATGCATTGATTGATACAAAAATAAAAAATTATGAAAATAAAATTTTATTTTATCTAAAAAAATATAAAATTTCTTTTATTTGTTTAGCGGGATATATGAGGATCATTTCCGATAAAATAATTAGAAATTTTGAAAAGAAAATTATTAATATTCACCCTTCTTTACTTCCTAAATTTAAAGGGCTTAACACTTTTTCAAGAATATTAAAAAATAAAGAAAAAAAAACTGGATGCACTGTTCATTACGTCAATAACAAATTAGATGATGGAGATATTATAGTAAAAAAAACTTTTTTCATTAAAAGTTCAGATAATGAAACTACTTTAAAACAGAAGACACATAAACTAGAATATAAAGCTTATCCTGAGGCTATAATAAAAATTTTAAGAAGAAATTAACTTTTAAAGAAAAAATTTATTTCCTTTTTTGCATTTTCTATAGAGTCCGATCCATGAACAGAATTTTTATCAATAGAAATACCATATAATTTTCTTATTGTATTTTCCTCAGCTTCTTTAGGATTTGTGGCTCCCATGAGCTTACGATTTGCAGAAATTGCGTTTTCTCCTTCTAAAATCATTACAACTATTGGACCTGATGAAAGATAAGAACATAAATCACTATAAAAAGGTTTGGATTGATGAACTTTATAAAATTCTGCAGCCTCATCTTTTGTAATATGTATCTTTTTGCTATCTTTGATAGTTAATTTATTTTTTTGAAAGATAAGTTTGATTTTCTCAATTAAATTTCTTTCTACAGCATCTGGTTTAATTATTGATAAAGTTTGTTGTTTATTATTCATAATTGTCCTCTACGAGTTGATTAAGTAATCTAACGCCGAAACCTGTTGCCCCTCCTGAATTCAAAGAGCCTCCATATTTTGAAAAAGCCATTCCTGCAATATCTAAATGAGCCCAAGGAGTTTTGTTCAAAATAAATCTTTGTAAAAACTGAGCTGCTGTTGTAGAGCCAGCTCCACCTACGTAGTTTATGTTTTGCATATCAGCATTTTTTGAATTAATTAATTTATCGTAATTTTTATGAAGTGGCATTCTCCATAGTTTTTCTTCAACTTTCTTTCCAGCATCAATAATTTGTTTCGACAATTTATCATCGTTAGAAAATAGACCAGCATACTCTGAACCCAATGATACTATGATTGCCCCAGTCAGTGTTGCTAAATCAATTATAAATTTTGGTTTAAATTTTTTCTCTGTATAAGTCAAAGCATCAGCTAAAACTAATCGACCTTCTGCATCAGTATTTAATACCTCTATAGTTTTACCACTATAAGATTTAACAATATCACCAGGTCTTTGTGCAATACCGCTAACCATATTTTCCACTAAGCCTACAACACCTACAGCATTAATTTTTGCTTTTCTTAATGCTAGAGTTTTCATTAAACCAACAACTGCAGCTGAACCAGCCATATCATAGGTCATATCCTCCATAAATTTTGCTGGTTTCAATGAATAACCACCAGTATCGAAGGTAACTCCTTTTCCAACAAAAGCTAAAGGTTTAGAATTTTTTTTTGCTCCGTTCCACTCAAGAGTAACTAAGTAAGATCCTCTCACGCTCCCCATACCAACACCCAATAGAGAATGCATACCTAGAGATTTAAGTTTTTTTTCATTCATTATATTTACTTTTAAACCATCTCTTTTTAGAGAATTTAATCTTTTTGCATATTCATCAGGGTGTAAAACATTTCCAGGCTCAGAAACTAAGTCTCTCGTAAAAAAAGTTCCTTTCTCGATAGCTTTAAATTTAATCTGATTTTGAATTGATGGTTTATTTTTATTGCCTACAATATTGATTGTAACTAACCTAGTTTCATTTTTAGATTTATATTTTTTAAATTCATAAGATTTTAATATAATACCATGAAGAAAGTGACTTAAAAAATTATTGTCTTTTCCATTAATACTATCAGAATTTAAATAATACTCACTTTTCTTTCCGAAATTTACATATCTATAAAATTCTGCACCAAGATTTTCTACCTCTGAAATCTTTAAATTATTTTTTATTGAAATTAAGATAATTTTTCTTTTAGAGTTTATTTCAAAAACTAATATATTCTTTTTTAGATCGCTATTTTTTAACAAATCACTAATATAATCAAACTCAGTTTTTGAAATATATTTTTTTAAAGATTCTATGGCGAATTTTTCATTGGAAAAAAGCGCTAAGTTTGAATTAATTTTATCTATGGTTTTTTTTAAATAGTTGATTTTAATTGTCATAAATATTTTTCTAATTTTTAGATAGATTGTTGTTATATATGTGCAAATACTTGATTATTCAACGTTTAGTTTAATAAAATAAAACCATTGGTTGAATTTGTCATTTGGATGCATTATTTATATGAGAGAATTTCTTATGTTTCAAATGTTTCAAAACAAAATTTATCAAAATTATTTTTTAGAAATATTTAAAACGTTTTTTATAATTATTTCTGGTTTATGTTTAATTGCATTGACTGTAAGAGCGGTCAATTTTTTGGATCTAATAGTTGATAATGGTTATTCTTTATCAACATATTTTAAATATTCAATTTTAAACATTTTTGGTATAGCGCCAAAGTTCTTTCCAATTGCATTTTTAACTTCATTAGTAATTTTTATTTTTAAACATAATAATAATGGTGAATTCATCATTTTATGGTCTACAGGAGTAAAAAAAATAATAATTGTCAATTTACTTTTATTAGTTTCTCTATGTACTATATTTCTTTATTTGATCTTCTCAGTGTATCTGACGCCGATGGCGCTTAATAAATCTAGACAAATGCTTAGTCAAAGTCAATTTACCTCCTTTTTACCAACAATTAGATCTAAACAGTTTTCTGACTCTTTTAAAGGTTTAACTTTTTTTGCTGAAGAAAAAAAAAATAATGAAATTAAAAATGTATTTCTTCATGATAATGGAAATAATTTAAATAGTTTGTCTTCAAATACTTCGGAAATTGTTAACACTACTATTATTGCTGAGAGAGGCATTGTAGAAAAAAAAAGTTTGTTTTTATTAAATGGTGAAATTATTTCAAAAAAAAAAATGAAAAAAAGTGAGATTATAAAATTTGAACAATTAAGTATCAATTTAAATAATTTAACAACAACCGTTATTAAGCAACCTAAATTACAAGAAACTTCAACTTTTATTTTATTAAAATGCTTAATAAAAAATAATAAATCAAAATTTTGTAATGAAGATACAAAAAAAGAAATTATACCAATTATAATAAGAAGATTAATTTTACCGATGTATATACCGGTATTTTGTTTAATGTGTTCTTTTTTATTTTTTAAAAATGAAAATTTAATTTTTCAAAAAATTTCTATTTTTACGATTAATCTTATTGTATTAGTATTCATAGAATTAGTAATTAAGTATACTGGGACAAATTACTTTTTAAGGTTATTTTATATAATTTTTCCATTGATTATTTTTGTCATAATTTACCCTCTACTTTTTTATAAATTTTTAAAGAAAATTTAACTATGAACAATATAATTTTAAATTATTTATTAAAAAATTATTTCAAGTATTTTTTTTTAGTTACCCTATCTTTTTATTGTTTTGGAATTATTTTAAATCTTTTTGAAGAAGTAGAATTTTTTAAATATGCAGAAGTTAATATTTTTACTCCATTATTATTAACATGTATATTTGTACCTAGCTTAATAATAAAATTATTGCCATTCATAATTTTTATTTCAAGTGTTTGGTATATGGTTAAAATAAGAAACAATAAAGATCTTTTGACTTTAAAAGTTTATGGATATTCTAATATAAAGATTTTTTTTATATTAGCTTTTGCATCATTTTTATTAGGATGGATAGTTTTGTTTCTTGTAAATCCCATGACTTCCTCGTTAATTAAGTATTATGAAAAGACCAAATCTAACTATGCAAGAGATATTGATCATTTAGTATCTTTTAATAAAAATGGGTTATGGATAAAGGAATATTTTAATGATAATGATAGGATAATTACAGCTTCAACACTAAATAATATTACTTTGTCAGATTTACAAATATTTGAATTTAATAAAGATTATAAATTGACTAAAACTCTACAAGCTGAGACAGCAAATATACAAACCAACAAATGGATTTTAAGAAAAGTAAAGATCACAAATTTTAAAACTGGTTTGACTGAGCAAATTTCAATTGATGAATACTTGATCGAGTCAAATTATAATTATAATAAATTAATTAATTTATTTAATAATTCCGATACTTTTTCTTTTATAGAAATACTTTTAGATTTTAAAAGTATGTTAAAAAAAGGTTATAACGAAGAGTTTTTGAAATTAAATCTTTACAGTATGATGACATTGCCTTTTTATTTATTTGTAATGACTGGGTTAGCTTCTATTCTAACATTGCATACTATGAAAAATTCTCAAAACTTTAATTTTATAATTATTGGTTTAGTTTTTTGTGTAATTATTTATTACTTTAAAGACTTATCCTTAGCTTTAGGTAAAACAGATAGAATACCTCTAGTTTTATCAATTTGGAGCCCTGTAATCGCTTTAAGTTTTTTTACTTTAATAGGTGTTATTCAAATAAATGAAAAATAAACTTTTATTACTTTTATTAATTTTTTTTTCTAAGAATTCTTTTGCAGAAAATCTTTTTATAACTGCAGAAAATATTTCTTTGGATAAAAATAAAAATTTATCTATTTTTGAAAAAAATGTAGTTGTAAAAACTAAAGATAAAGAATTACTAAGTGATTATGCAGAGTATAATAGAGAAAAAGGTCTTTTAATTTTAAAAAAAAAAATATCAATAATTGATAATAGGAAAAATAAACTTTTAACAAATTATGTTGAGTATTACGAAAAGGATGAAGTATTAAAAACTATAGGTGAGACAAAAGTTGAAACCATTGAAAATTATTATCTTAATGGTAGTGATATGTTTATTGATAATATTAACAAAATTATTAAGTCTGAAAAAAAATCAATTTTAAAAGATCAAGATGGAAACCTTATATATCTTGATAACTTTGAATATTCTGTTGAAAATAGTTTATTCAAATCTATAGGTTTCGTAAAAATTAAAGATAATAAGAACAATGAATATGAGTTCTCTCAAATTTACATTGATACAAAAAGAAAAGAAATATTAGGCACTGATTCTAAAACATTTTTAAATAGTAAAGAGTTCAAAATTAACCCAAAAAATGATCCTAGAATTTTTTCAAATACAGTAAATATTAAAAAAGACAAGTCAACTTTTGATAAAAATACTTTTACCCTATGTAAATATAGAGAGGAAGACAAATGTCCACCGTGGACTATACAATCAAAAAAAATGCTGCATGATAATTTAAAAAAAACAATTTATTATAATAGTGCAGTTGTAAAAGTTTATGATTTTCCGATATTTTATTTTCCTCGGTTATCTCATCCAGATCCTACAGTTAATAGGAGATCGGGATTTTTAATACCATCTTTTTATGACTCCAAAAATTTAGGAACCGGTGTTTCAATACCATATTTTTTTGATTTGGGTGTAGATAAAAATTTTACTCTGACAAATAAGCTTTATTCAACTGAGAATCCTTTAATCTTAGGTGAATATCATCAGGCTTTTAAAAATACTAATTTTATAACAGATTTTGGTTATACCAAGGGATATAAAAAAACAAATAGTAAAAAAAGAGATGGAGATAAATCGCATTTTTTTTCTAAAATAGTCAAAAATTTTACTGATAAAAATGGTTATGAAAATAAATTAGAAATCAATGCTCAAGAAGTTTCGAATGATAAATATCTTAAATTATACAAAATAGAATCCAATATAGTTAACTATAATACCGAAACATTAGAAAATTCTATTAATTTTTCTCAAGAGAGAGATGATTTATTTTTCGGAATAAATGCAAGTATTTATGAAACTTTAACATCTAGTTACGAAGATAAGTACGAGTATATTTTACCAGAATTAACTTTAGATAAAAACATATTCTTCAAAGAAGAAGTTGGTAGAGCAGAATTATTAACAAATTATAAAGTACATAATTACGATACAAACAGATTTACAAATTTTTTAATAAATGATTTAAATTTTGAGTCTAGCAATAAAGTTTTTAAAAACTCTTTAAATAATAAGATTTTAGCTAATATAAGAAATATAAATTATGAAAGTAAAAATGTTGATTTATTTAAAGAAAATCCCACTAGTGAAATATTTAGTTCTATTGGATTATTGTCAGAACTGAATTTAATAAAATTTAAAAATGGATTAAGTCATTTATTTAAACCTAAAGCATTAATTAGATATGCTCCTGGGAGCATGAGAAAAGAGACAGATGGCTCAAGACTGAATCCGAATAGTGCTTTTGCCATGAATAGAATTTCTAATTTAAATAATTTTGAAACCGGTTTGTCTGGAACTATAGGTTTTAATTATAAAGTTAAAGATGAAGATACTACTAAATTTGATTTTTCATTAGCACAAGTAATAAATGAAAAAGAAAATAATAAGATGTCAGACAAAAGTAGTTTAAACGAAAAACTATCAGATTTAGTAGGCTCAAGTAATTTTAAATTAACTGATAATTTAGAAATGAAATATAATTTTTCTTTAGATCAGAATTATAATGATTTTAATTATAATGAAATAGGTGCAAAATATAATAATGGTCCCCTAAATTTAAGTTTTGATTACTTAAGTGAAAATAAGCACATTGGAAACCAAGATTATTTTAAAACTGAGGTCAGTTTAAAAAATAGAGATAAAGGTTTACTCTCTTTTAAAACAAAAAGAAATTTAATAACAAATTCATCTGAGTTTTATAATTTAAGTTATGAATATATAAATGATTGTTTAAGAGCAGGCTTGGTCTATCGTAGAGAATTTTACAAAGACTCTGAATTAGAGCCAGAAAATTCATTAATGTTTAAAATTACACTTGTTCCATTTGGCAGTCTTGATGGACCTAATTTAACAAAATGAAAAAATATATTTATTTAGTTTATTTTTTTGCATTTTTTTTTACATTTATTGTTAATTTAGAATCTAGTATTCAAAATTCAATTGTCGTCAAAGTAGACAATAAAATTATCACAAGTTATGAAGTTAAAAATAAGATTTTAAGCACTTTAATTATTTCAGGAAATGAAATTTCTCAAAAAAATATAGATGAAATAAAAAAACAAATTTTAGATAATTTAATATCTTATAAATTAAAAGAAATTGAATTAGAAAAGTTTGATTTTAAGATTAATGAACAACGATTAAATTCATATATAAATAGAGTTGCAAAAAATGATGTGGAAAAATTAAAAAACAATTTTAAAAATTATAATTTAGACTTTAACATATGGAAAAAAGAAATAGAAACAGATCTTAAATGGCAACAATTTATATATTTCAAATATTCCAAAAAAATAGAGATTGATGAAAAATTAATTAATGAAGAGGTAAAAAAGATAATGAAATCCTCTTCTCAAAATCGTGAAGTAAATTTATCCGAAATAGAAGTCTTTCAAGATGAAAAGATTACTAATGATGAACTTATATTCAAAATTATGAAACAAATATCACAAAATGGTTTTGAAAACACAGCGCAAAAATTTAGTATTTCGGACTCTGCTTTAGATAGAGGAAATTTAGGTTGGATAAATTTAAATATACTTTCAAAAAAAGTTAATAATGCTATTAAGATATTAAAACCTGGTCAAATTAGTGAGCCTATTATTCAACCTAATAGTATTTTGATTTTAAAGTTAAATTCATCAAGGAATTTGCAAAGTAAAAAAAATGTTGAATTAATAAAAAAAAACTTAATTAATCAAAAACAAAATGAGCTCTTTAACTTATACTCTAGAAGTCATTTATCAAAACTTAAAAATAATAATTTAATTCAATATAAATGAAGAAAAAAATTATTTTAGTTAGCGGAGACCCTAATAGTATAAATTCAGAAATAATTTTTAAGAGCTGGAAAAAATTATCAAAAAAAACAAAAAAAAATTTATTTTTAATATCAAACTGTAATTTACTAAAAAAACAATTTAAAAAACTTAACTATAAAATTCAAATTATTCCTGTTAAAAACATTTCTGAAACTAATAATTTAAATAAATTAAAAGTAATAGATACTAATCTAAATTTTGTTGATCCCTTTAAAGTTTCAAAAAAATCTTCGTCAAAATTTGTGATGGAGTCATTAAAAAAAGCTCATAAATTGTCATTAAATAAAAATGTCGTAGGCTTAATAAATTGTCCTATTGATAAAAAATTATTAGATAAAAAAGAAACTGGCGTGACTGAGCTTTTAGCTTCTTATTGTAAAGTTAAAAAAAATTCAGAAGTTATGATTATCATGAACAATAAACTAATAGTTTCTCCAATTACTACACATTTAGATATTAAATCAGTTTCAAAAAATATTAATAAGAAAATTATTATCAATAAAGTTAAAACAATAAATAATTGGTATAAAAGATCATTTAAAAGGAAGCCTAAAATTGGGATACTTGGTTTAAATCCTCACAATTCAGAATTAAGAACTAATTCAGAGGAAAAAAAAGTTATTATTCCCGCGATAAATAAGATTAAAAAATTAGGAATCAATGTAAAAGGACCTTTGGTTTCTGACACATTGTTTATTCAAAATTATAAGAATTTTAATGTTATAGTTGGTATGTATCACGATCAAGTGCTATCACCCTTCAAAACTCTATATAAATTTAAAGCTATAAATTTAACTTTAGGACTTAAATATATAAGAGTTTCACCTGATCACGGGGTAGCTGCAGATAAAATATTACAAAAAAAATCTAATCCAGAAAGTTTATTAGACTGCATAAAATTTATTGATAATTTTAATAAATGAAGTTACCCAAAAAATCTCTTGGCCAAAATTTTTTAATAGAAAAAAATATTGTAAAAAAGATTTTAGGGTTAGTTAATATTAATGGGAAAAATCTTATTGAAATTGGGCCTGGAAAAGGAGCTCTTACTGATGAAATACTTAAATTAAAACCTAAATCACTCACATTAATCGAAAAAGATTACGATTTGACAAAATATTTACATTCAAAATATTTTTTAACAAAAAAGTTTAGAATTTTTAATGCTGATATTTTAAAATTTGACTTTAATAAGATAAGTGAAGATAAATTAATTATTATAGGCAATTTACCGTATAATATTTCTTCACAAATACTTGTAAGATTGTTAAAGAATAAAGAGCTTAAACATAAGCTTAATGATTTGATTTTTATGTTCCAAAAAGAATTAGGAGAAAGGATTATTGGTGAGTTTCCTTCTAAACATTATGGGAGATTATCTATTATTTCTAATTATAGTTTACACATCGTGAAAAAATTCTTGGTATCAGCTAATTGTTTTTTTCCTAAACCAAAAGTTAAATCTATGGTTATTCATTTTAAAATACGCAAAAAAAATACTTATAAAATACAAAATATTTCGAATTTAGAAAAAATAACTAACATTCTTTTTTCAAATAAAAGAAAAATGATAAATAAAAAAATCAAAAAAATATTATCAACCCAAAAATTAAAAAAAATTCCTGAACTAAATTTAAGTTTAAGACCTGAACAAATTAGCCCCGGGATGTTTTATAAAATTACTGAACTTTACGAAAAAAATTGATATTTTTATCTTTAATATTTAAAATTATTTTTTCAATCTGCTTAAAGCATACATCAAGATTTTTATTTATTAAAATATAATCATAATCTTTCCAGTGCTTAACGTCCTCATCGAATGAATTAAATCTCTTTTCTACTTCCTCTATAGTGTTTTGATCTCTTTTTAGTAATCTTTTTTTTAGCTCTTCCTTACTGTCAGCAACAAGATAAATTTTTATTAAATTCGAGTTAATTGAATTTGATAATTGTTGTGTTCCTTGCCAATCAATATCAAACAAAATATCATTTTTTTTTATTAATTGATCAACATTTTTTTTAAAGGTTCCATAGTAATTTTCAAAAATTTTAGCATATTCATAAAACTCGTTATCTTTAATAAATTTTTCGAATTTATCTTTGGAAACAAAATTGTAATCAATTCCATCCACTTCATTTGATCTTGGTTTTCTGGTCGTGTGAGAAACTGAAACTTTAAAATTTTGGTATTTTTGTTGAATTTTTTTTGTAATTGTAGTTTTACCAACTCCCGAAGGAGATGAAAGTACAACCATTATATTTTCTCCAAAAGGAGGCATCAAATTAATTTTATTAGAAAATATCTAGTTGCTTTTACTTTCAATAAATTTAATTGCGTCACCGACAGTTAAAATTTTTTCTGCTTCACTATCTGATATCTCTGAGCCAAATTCTTCTTCAAAAGCCATTACTAATTCAACTGTGTCTAAACTATCTGCACCTAAATCATCTATAAAGCTTGATTCTTCCATTACTTTTTCTACCTCGATGCCTAGATGATCTGCAACTATTTTTTTTACTTTTTCTTTAATATTTTCTGACATGAATTCCTTTCTTAATTGTTTAATTCTTAATAGATTATTGTTTACAATTGTCAAGCCATATACATCCCACCATTTACGTGTATGGTTTCGCCATTTATGTATCTCGCCATATCAGATGCTAAAAATACAACGCAATTAGACACGTCCTCTCCAGTTCCTAAATCTCCGGATGGTATTTTATTAATCAAAATTTTCTTAAAATCTTCGTTTATTTTATTAGTCATCTCTGTTTTTATAAAACCAGGTGACACACAATTAATATTTATATTTTTTTTAGCATACTCAATTGCTAGTGATTTTGAAAACCCAATAATTCCAGCCTTAGATGCCGCATAATTAGCTTGACCTAAATTTCCAGTATGTCCCACGATAGAAGTAATGTTAATTATCTTTCCGTATTTATACTTTAACATTTTTTTAATTGCATGTTTACACATTAAAAAACTAGATGTTAAGTTTATATCTAAAACTTTTTTCCAGTTTTCTTCCGTTAATCTAATTGAAATATTATCGAGAGTGATACCTGCATTGTTTATTAGAATATCAAGACCATCAAGATTTTTTGAAACAGTATCTATAAAGCTTTCAATTTTGTTATGCTCCTCTAATTTAAATTTTAAAGTCATTATTTCAGGAAATTTTTCTTTTAAATTAATAAGTTTTTCTTCATTTGTTCCTGAAGCTACGATTTTTGCACCTAAACTATAAAATTTTTCAACAATATTTTTTCCAATACCTCCTGTTGCTCCAGTAATTAAAATTTTTTTATTTTTTAAATTTATCATTAATATTTTTAATATCAGCAATTGAATTAATTGAAAAGCAATTTGAATTTTTATCTTTTATAGTTCTTTTAACCATACCACTTAAAACTTTTCCTGGTCCAATCTCAATAAAATTTTTAATACCTTTATTTGACATATAAATTAAAGTTTCACGCCATTTTACACTTGAGCAAATTTGATCAACTAATAATTTTTTAAAAGTAAATGCATCTGTTGCTTCATTAGCAGTAACATTGTTTATTATTTTAAATTTAGAGTTATTAAAAGAGGTATTTTTTATTTTTTCTTCCATAACCTTAGCTGCCGGTTTCATTAATGAACAATGAAATGGTGCACTTACATTTAAAGGAATTGACTTTATTTTTTTTTCTTTTAAAAATTGCAAAAATTTATCTACACTTTTTTTTTCACCACTAATAATTACTTGACCTTCGGCATTATCATTAGCAATTTCACAAACACCGTTTTTTTGCTCTATTAAAAGTTTCTTAAGCTCCTCAATTTTTAAACCTAAAATTGCAGCCATACTACCCTCTCCAACTGGAACTGCTTCTTGCATGGCTTTTCCTCTTTCATGTAATAAGTAAACTGCGTCTGAAAAACTTAATGCGTCAGAAGAAACTAGTGCGCTATACTCACCAAGCGAATGTCCTGCAAAAAATTTAAATGAGGATAAATCAAGATTAAATTCTTCTTTTATAACTTTAAAAATTGAAAAACTTACTGTAAGTATTGCCGGTTGTGTGTTTGCAGTTAATTTAAGCTCATCAGCTGGTCCTTCGAGTATTATTTTTGATAGATTAAAGTTTAACCTCTCATCAGCTTCTTTGAATATATTTTTAACAATTTGAAATTTATCATGAAATTCAGATCCCATACCCACTATTTGAGATCCTTGGCCTGGAAATAATAAAGCGTTCATTAATTATATTTATACAGTTAAATCACTTAAATTAGTATTGCTATAATTGATTATTATAGTATAAATCCTGATTTTATAAATTATAATAAGTAATTACTTAATATTTTAAACAAATGGCTTTTTACGAAAACACTTTAATAGCTAGACAAGATTTAGCAGAAAAAGATTTAAAAATTTTAACCGATAGATATTCAGAATTAATTAATAATACCGATGGTAAAGTAATTAAAATTGAAAATTGGGGGTTAAAGAATTTAAGTCGGCAAATTAAAAAATTTAATAAAGGTTTTTTTATACATTTTAAGTTTAAAGGTAATAGAGAAACTTTAGAGGAGATAGAAAGAAAAACAAAAATTGATCGGTCAGTAATTAGACATCTAGTCGTGAAATATAAAAAATTAGAAACTGATGTTGAGTATTTCAGTAAAAAAATTAATGAAAAGAAAAAATAAAAAATTTCAGAAAAAAAATTCAAACTCTTTAAGTAAACTTAGTTTGTTTCAAAAAAATGATGGAAAATTTTCAAAGAAATGTCCGCTATCAATTAAAGGTGCTCCAAAAATAGATTATAAAAACATAAGCTTATTGAGAAAATATATTTCTGATAATGGAAAAATATTATCCTCTAAAATCACCTCTGTATCATACAGCAAACAAAGAAGGCTTACTAAAGAAATTAAGAGAGCAAAAATTTTGGGATTAGTTTAAATGGAATTAATATTATTAGAAAATATTTCAAACCTTGGAAAAATTGGAGAAAAGGTAATTGTTAAAAATGGTTATGGACGAAACTTTCTATTAAAAAAAGGAAAAGCTTTAAGATTTAATAAGCAAAATTTAGAAATAGTAAATAAAAAAAAAGACGAGTTGATTAAAAAAAATAATGAAACTAAAAACAAATTAGAAGTTGTTTCTAAAAAATTAAATGGCCAAACCATCAATTTTTATCAAGAATGTAAGGAAAATGGAGAATTGTATGGTTCAATAAAACCAAAACAAATTACAAATTTGATTAAAGAAAAAATTAATTTAGAATTATCTCCATCTCTTATAGTTTTAAAAAAAGATTTAAATAAAATTGGCAATTATGAAATTGAGATTAACTTTCACCCTGAGGTTAAAGCAAAAATAAATGTCAAGATAGACAAGACAAAGTCTAATTAACTTTTCCACAATATATCAAAAAAAGTGCGTAACTTTTGTTTTAAACAAGATAAATTTTCGCTTAGACTTGAATTATGAGTGAAATTAAATCTATCACAAGTAAAAATGAAAATAAACAGCCTTCTAATCTTGAAGCAGAACAAGCTCTACTAGGTTCAATATTGGTAAATAATGATATAATCGATGAAATATCTAGTTTTATAAATCCAGAAACATTTTATGATCCTTCACATATAAAAATTTTTGAAGTAATTGAAAGTTTGAATAACAAGGGGATGATTGCAAACCCTATTACTCTAAAAAATTTTTTTGAAAAAGAAAAAATTCTTGATGAAGTTGGAGGTACAGAATATCTAGTTAAATTAACAAGATTCTCTGGATCTGTAAAACAGGCAAATGATTACGCAAAAATAATTCAAGAAATGTATCTTAGAAGAGAACTAATTAAAATATCTGACAAATTAAATTCTGATACTTTAAATGCTAATTCTCAAGAACAAAATGCTGAAAATATTATTGAGGGTACGGAGAAATCTTTATTTGATTTAGCAGAGAGAGGTAGTTTTTCGCAATCGTTTCTTAAATTTAATAAAGCACTAGATCAAACAATTGAAATGGCAACATTAGCAATGCAAAATGATCAAGGTATTGTGGGTGTTCCTACCGGGTTAACTGATTTAGATCAAAAATTAGGCGGCTTACATAAATCAGATTTAGTAATTATAGCTGGCAGACCATCTATGGGTAAAACAGCTTTAGCAACAAATATAGCCTATAATGCAGCACAAAATATTTTAAAAAGACAGGAGAAATCCTCTGTTGCTTTTTTTTCTTTAGAAATGTCTTCTGAACAACTTTCTACAAGGATTTTATCTGAGCAAGCAAGAATAAAATCTGATGATATAAGAAGAGGAAAAGTGACAGAAGAGGAAATAAATAGGTATATTGAAACTTCAAGGAACATTTACAATCTCCCATTATATATTGACGAGACTCCAGCAATTACAATTGCTACACTCTGTAATAGAGCGAGAAGAATAAAAAGATTGTTTGGTTTAAGCTTAATAGTAGTAGATTATATACAATTAATGAGATCAAGTTCAAATAAAATTGAAAATAGAGTTAATGAAATTTCTGAAATTACACAAGGACTTAAAGCATTAGCAAAAGAATTATCTGTGCCTGTTTTAGCGCTTTCGCAATTATCTAGAGCAGTAGAGCAAAGAGATGATAAACAACCTCAATTAGCTGATTTAAGAGAGTCTGGTTCTATTGAACAGGATGCAGATGTTGTAATGTTTGTATATAGAGAAGAGTATTACCTTGAAAGAAAACAACCAAAATTAGGATCTATTGAGCACGCTGAGTGGCAGTCTAAAATGAATGATATTAATGGTTTAGCTGACATTATACTTGGGAAGCAAAGACACGGTCCGACTGGTACTGTAAAAGTTGAATTTGAGGGGATTTATACAAAATTCAAAGATTTAAGAAAAAATTAACATTATTTTTACTTTAGTTATTAAATAATTAAGATATATCTGAATTATTCTAATGTTTGCTGGTATTTATAAAAAAATAACTATTGAATTTTCAAAAATAACTCTTTTTTTTTTAACTATTTTAATAGTATTTTCACTTTATCAATCCAAAAATTTTAATTTAGATGCTTCTTCAGACGCTCTTTTACTTGAAGGAGACCCTGATCTTAAATATTTGAGAGAAGTTAACAAAACTTATGGCTCAAAAGATTTTTTAGTTCTAACTTATACCCCTATTTCCAGTTTTAAAGAAAAAGAAACTATTCTAAATCTTCAACTTCTAAAATCCAAAATAGAGAAGCTTACTTGGGTAGACAGTGTAATTACCTTAATTGACGTTCCTCTTTTAAAAAGCACAGATGAAGGATTAATGGAAAGACTAAAGAGTTTTAAAACCTTAGCCTACCCAGAGATAGACAGAGAAAAAGGTTTTGAGGAAATTATAAATAGCCCAATTTATAAAGATTATGTTATCAGCGAAGACGGCAAAACATCAGGTATTATTGTTTACTTAAAAAAAGATCAAAGACTGGCAGAATATATCAAAATTAAAGATAAATATTTTGATCAAATTAATGAAACAGGATTATCTAATGAAGATAAAGTAAATTATAAAAAATTCATTAAAGAATATGAAAATTACAAAAATTTATACAATATAAGAAATCACCAAAATATAACTGAGATAAGAGATGTAATAAATAAATATGGTGAAAATGCAAAAATTCATTTAGGTGGCATTCCCATGATTGCAAATGATATGATGAGTTACATTAAAAGTGACATAGTTGTTTTTGGTATTGGGGTATTTATTTTTATTGTATTGACGCTTTGGTTCATATTTAGAAATTTAAAATGGGTAGTAATGCCATTATTAGGCTGTGCGACCTCAGTAATA
>Ga0255759_10000560_pt1 | contig 33727 bp, 29 predicted proteins | sample 101ome_20_FD_179959 | JGI IMG/M metagenome (GOLD analysis project Ga0255759, IMG submission 179959) | Coastal salt marsh microbial communities from the Groves Creek Marsh, Skidaway Island, Georgia - 101404AT metaG (version 2) | ecosystem: Environmental > Aquatic > Marine > Intertidal zone >...
CGCGTCTTTTTCCACCGGCGATGTCATCGCGATCATCGAGACCGACAAGGCCGTGGTCGATGTCGAGGCGGAAGCGGATGGAACCCTCGTACATCTGATCGCCACAGAGGGACAAGAGGTCACCATCGGTGACCCCATCGCCTTGATCGCAGCTCCGGGAGAGGATGTGGGGGACGTCGACGCGGTGCTCGCCAGCCTCGGCGTCGACTCGAACTCGGACAGCAGCACGGATGCTGCTCCCCCGCCGGCTCCGGTTCCCGCGTCACCGGCCAACGATCCGACGCCCGTTTCCACGGTGCTTGCCGAAGCACCTGCCAAAGCACCTACCGCCGAGGTCACGTCAGAGGCCGCTGTTCCAAGCGGCCGGCTCTTCGTCAGTCCTATCGCCCGTCGACTCGCGAAAGAGGCAGGTATCGCGCTGACCGGAATTGCAGGGACCGGACCCAACGGCCGCATCCGACGTCGCGACGTCGAAGCGGCAATTTCCGGAGCGCCATCGGCTGCCCCTGCTTCCCCGGCACCCGCTATCAGCAGTGCACCGGCCTCAGGTTTCGTGGATATCCCCCATTCGCGGCTGCGTCGCGCCATCGCCAATCGGCTTGTCGAGAGCAAGACGACGGCGCCACACTTCTACCTGCGGGGCTCAGCACAGGTCGACCGCCTCATGGCTCTCCGAGCCGAGATCAACGACGGCGAAGACGTTCGCGTCTCTGTCAACGATCTGGTGATCAAGGCGGTGGCCGCCGCGATGGTTCGAGTTCCGGCGATGAACGTGATCTGGACAGCCGACGCCATTCGACAGTTCCACACCGTCGACATGGCGGTAGCCATCGCTACTGAGTCCGGGTTGGTGACGCCGGTACTACGCAACGTTGAAGACATGTCGGTTCGCCATATCGCCGCAACCACCAAGGACTTTGCCGAGCGGGCACGCGCCGGAGGTCTGAAGCAGGCGGAACTCGAAGGGGGATCGACATCGGTCACCAACCTCGGAATGTTCGGTACCGAGGACTTCGACGCCATCATCAATCCGCCGCACGCATCAATACTGGCGGTCGGCGCAGCTAAGGAACAACCCATCGTGGCCGATGGACACATCACCGTGGGCTCGGTGATGAAGGTGTCGCTTTCCGTCGACCACCGACCTGTCGACGGGGCGACCGCGGCTGAGTGGATGCGAGAGTTCGTATCACTCCTCGAGAATCCGGCAAAGATTCTCGCTTAACTGCTCGCCCAGTACTCCGCGCTCGACTTGGACGATGTCAGCGCGCTGGCATCCTCGAACCCCGGCGCCATCGATGCTGCGGTTCCGGCCAGGTACTGATGATGGTCAATGCCCAACAGTCGTATCCAACTTTGTTGGCCGAAGGTGAGACCAATGAAACACCCGAGTTCGACGATTTGCTCCTCAGTGAAGAAGCGTGAGAGCTCATCCCACATGTGGTCCTGATCGACGCTCGCCGGGCCCCACGCAATCGCCTGCGCGTAACGAAGAGCGGCCTTCTGTTCATCGGTATAGGTGCTAGACGACTCGAAATTCAGTAGATCGTCGTACTGCATTTCTTGAAGACCTTGCTCGGCCGCCTTCTCACTTCGCTGGTTTCCACAGAATTCGCAGGTCACCGTGCGAGATATGTAGACCCGGCACAGTTCCTTGAGCGCGTGATCCATAACACCTTCGCGAAAGATCTTTTGCCAGGAGTCGGCAAAAAACCAGAAGGAGCGTTCCGAGTGCGCACGGACCGCAGAGGATTCAGGACGCGGCGTTCCATGTTCGGCGCAACGCTGTAACTCCCCCTGCATGTCCGAGTTGAGGGTCTCGTAGGGGACATATGAGATGCGCTGCACCATGGCCGTCCTTTCTGTTGGCTGTCGACAGCGACAATCATGACCCACGGGACTACGCTTGTGCAATCGATTGTTGTCACATGAGTGGGAGATCACGTGGGACAGACCGTGACACTCACCGTGAACGGTGAGCCTCGGGAATTCACCGCGGACCCCAACACCCCTCTTCTGTGGGCCTTGCGGGACACCTGGGGGCTCATCGGCACCCGGTTCGGGTGCGGAGCAGGCTCCTGTGGGGCATGCACGGTCTGGGTAGACGACGTGCCGGTGCATTCCTGCGATACCCCCGTGTGGTCGGTGGAAGGCAAGGCAGTCACCACCATCGAAGGCCTAACCAACGCCGGCCCACACCCCGTGCAGAACGCGGTCCTCACCCGTCAGGCCGGGCAATGCGGATTCTGCTTGTCCGGCATTCTCATGCGGGCAGCGGCGCTTGTGGATGCTGCCCGCAAAGACGGCGCACCCCTCGAACCCGACACCGTCCGCCAGGAACTAGACGGTCATCTCTGCCGCTGCGGTGTGCACAATCGAATCGTCCGCGCCGTCGTCGAGGCATCGGACGGCTGAGATGGAGAGCCCCTCCCTCGCCAACAACCCTCGCCTGTCCACCTGGCTTGATTTCTCTCAACCGGGTGAGGTGCACCTGCACATGGGCAAGTCAGAGTTGGGGCAGGGAATCGACACGGCCGTCGCCCAAATCCTCGCGGACATTTTGGGAGTGGCCGTCGACCAGGTGATCGTGCACGCGCCCGACACCGTGGGTGGTCCCGATGAGAATTTCACCGCCGGAAGCTTGTCGATTCCCCATTCGGGGTCTGCCATTGCCTCAGCCGCGGCCCACGCGCGGGCCCTATTTCGAGACCGCGCGAGCGAAGTTCTGGGTAGCGCAGACATCGAACCCGTGGACGGTGTGTTTTCTGCCAACGGGACAGCCCTGTCGTACTGGGATCTTTCACCCGAGGTGGACCTGAGCGTTGACGTTGACGTCGACGTACCGCTCCCCCCAGGTGCCGGAACGATCGGCGCATCAACGCCACGGGTCGATCTCCGAGGCAAGGTTCACGGAGAAGTCAGCTACCTGCATGACATGCGTCTTCCGGGAATGGTCTTCGGGAGGACCATCCGTCCAGCCTTTCGTGGCGCCAACCTCGCATCCGTCGACGAAGAAGCCGTACGCATGCAACCAGGGGTCCTGACAACCGTTCGCGATGGGAACTTTCTCGGAGTCATCGCCGGGACAGAAATTGATGTCCTGCGGGCACAGACAGCTCTCACTGTGTCCGCGACGTGGGATGGGAATCCTCACCCATGGAGCGATGCGGGCGTTTCAGAATTCCTTATGACGGTCGCTACCGACGACGTGGTTCTCGCAGAAGCAAATGTCAATGACGCAGCAACGTTTACCGCCCAATACTCCCGTCCCTTCTTGGCACACGCGTCTATCGGTACCGCCTGCGCCGTCGCTGTATGGAGCGAGGACATGGGGCGTCTTGAGGTGTGGAGTCACACCCAGGGTGTCTATCCACTGCGCAACGATCTTGCCCGGGCTTTTGACTGCCCCCCGGATGCTGTTCATGTTCACCACGTTCAAGGGGCTGGTTGCTACGGACACAATCCTGCCGACGACGTCGCCTTCGACGCCGCGCAATTGGCTCGCGCCGTGCCAGGTCTCCCCGTGCACGTCACGTGGTCGCGAGAGGACGAGCTCGGCTGGGGGCCGTTCGGTCCGGCGATGGTGGTACGCATTTCCAGCACCACCGATGAATCTGGGCTGATCACCGACTGGTCCTGGGATGGCTACGGCAATGGACACTCGTCTCGACCCAACACCTTGCCAACGCCGTCGCTTCTCGGGTACTCCGAATTGACTCGCTCTCCTGCCATTCCTGCGTCAGAGGACCCGCCCCCCGCCGCAGGTGCCGGGATCGGCCGGAACGCAGTTCCCGGGTATGACATCCCCGCTATCCGAGCGGTTGCTCACCGAGCACTCGAGATGCCGGTGAGGGCGTCTGCTTTGCGGTCGCTCGGTGCCCATATGAACGTCTTCGCCATCGAATCGCATATAGACGACCTGGCGCGCCAATTCGACATGGATCCGGTGGAGTACCGACTGCGTCATCTATCGGAACCGCGAGCTCGTGCCGTGGTGGAATCTGCCGCAACCGCTGCGGATTGGGGATCGAGCATCCCCACCGATCGGGGTCGCGGAATCGGATTTGCTCGCTACAAGGGTCTCGGCGCATGGTGCGCTGTCGTCGCCGACGTCGAGGCCGTCGAGGAAGTCCGCGTCACCGGCTTGTGGATCGCCGTGGACTGCGGTCGGGTGATCAACCCGGACGGGGTGGAGAACCAGATCGAGGGTGGAGCGATACAAGCGATGAGTTGGACGTTGCGCGAGCGAGTTCGATTCGATGCCGGTGCGGTGAGCAGTAATACGTGGGAGGACTACCCCATCGTCCGCTTTGTCGACACACCTCCTGTGCATGTGTTTCTCATCGACCAACCTCGGGAGAAGTGGCTTGGCGCCGGGGAAGCATCCATGGGGCCAACCGCAGCGGCCCTCGGTAATGCCATCACGAACGCGCTGGGCATCCGCGTCCGGGATCTACCCATCACTGCCGACGCCATCGTCGCAGCGATGGATGACTGAACACCTAGCCCGGGAACTCCAGTCCTAGATCCCGCATCATCACCATGGCAGCGTTACGACCCGGGGAGCCGGTGATCGATCCACCAGGGTGGGTGGTTCCCCCAGTTTGATACAGGCCCGGGATCGGCATGGTGTGGGACGCCCAGCCTGCAGCGGGACGAAGCGGTCCGCTGTAGGGCACTCCCTTGTCTCCACCATGGGCGCACCCATTGATCATGTGTGGATTCCACCGCTCGATGTCGACAGGGCTCTTCGCGATGCGCGCCTCGATATGTTCCGCCGTGACGTTCGGTACCGCTGTCGACACGTACTCGACCATCGCGTCGGCGTGACGTTCTTTCGCATCATCCCAGTTGTCGTATCCGTACGGGGCGACATGAGATGCGGGCACCAATATCTTCACGGTCTGCTTGCCGGCCGGGGCACGCGAGGGATCCACGATGCTCGGTGTTGCGACCAGCGTCCATGCTGATCCCTCCACAGGCTGTCGATCGCGAATTGCCCGTACTTGTGACACAACCTCATGCGGCCACAGGGCCAAACCACTGCTGACCGCCGTGTCTTCCGGCTTCTTGCCGGCAAAGGTCGGCACCTGATCCATCACCAGGAAAGCGGCGAACAGTGGAATGCCTATGTCATACGTCTCCACCCCGTAGGTGAAGGAATCACCCCAGGCATCAGCGGGTGCCATATCGATGAGATGTTTGACATGAATCGTGGACAACACGGCATCCTTTGCGAGGAACTGACGGCCTTGAGTGTCTTCGATGCCCACGCACCGATCACCCTCAAGCAGAAGTCTCTGCACAGTGGTGTCGCAATGGATCTCTCCACCGTGCTCTGTGATCACCGACACGAGCGCATCCGTAAGTTTTCCTGATCCGCCCACCGGGATAGTCCAACTTCGTTGCTGACGCCCACCCATGATTGAGTACGGCAGGACGCCTGACCCCGGCAAGTCGACTGAGCCGAATGTCTGGCATGCCTCCCACAGCAGAAATGCCTGAATGTGTTCCTCGGTGAACTCGTGCATGATCACGTCAACAGCACTCATTGCTCGACGACGACGCCACACTCCCCCATTGGGCAATTCATCGAGGAGGGCATCTAGCGGCGGGCCCCAACCGATCGGAGTGTTGTTGGCCTTGCCGAAGGCCACCTTCGCGCGCTCCCAATCCTGAAGGAAGTCGAGGTAGTAATCGGCGTCACGTTGACTGAAGCGAGCAAACTCCGCGTGGGTCTTCTCGGGATCGACGTACATCGCGACCTGCTCCCCATCGGGCATCGCGACGCGAGCGACGGGATCCGGGTCAACGTACTCGAGTCCGTACTTCGAGACCAACCCAAGGGTGTCATCTCTGATAACGGGATTGAACTGGATGATGGTGTGCCCGGTGGAGCACGAGTCCATGAAGAACCCCGGCAAATATTCCTCGGTCGCCACCCCACCGCCAGGAATTGGTCGGGTGTCAACAACGAGGACGCTCTTGCCCGCCCGTGCAAGGTACGCCGCGGTGATCAGGGCGTTATGCCCCGCACCCGCAACGACAATGTCGGCTTCCAGCGTCTGTGTCATGCAATCGATTGTATTCACTCATGCTGGTCTCGGTGGCCGAATGCAGAGGCGGGGTCCACCGATGGTGGACCCCGCCTCTCAACTCCCGCTGATTACTCCTTACCGAAGTACTTGTACTGGGGTCCTCGCCACAGCGGGTTGACGGTGAAGTCCTGCAGCCACGTGCGGTACGGGAATGCCAGGCCTTCTTGCGCGGCGTACACCCACATCGGATCTTCGTACAGCAGCTGCTGCAGTTCCGAGTAGATGGCTTGCCGCTCCTCGGGATCGACGGTTCCCTTTCCAGCGTCGATCAGTTCGGCGATGCGGTCCGGGTCCTCGTAGGCATCCCGCATGCCGTGCTTGCTACCCCAGTCACCATCCGGATGCTGGTGTGGATCGAAGAACTGATGCGGATCCGCACCTGGATCGGCGTTCTTCACCCACAGAGCGAACGGAACGGGATCTGCACCGAGGTTTTCGTCAAACTGCGTTTCCGCCTGATTGACGACGTTGACCTTGAACTTCGGATTCAGTTTCTCAATTCCGTCCTTCATCAACAACGCCACGCCCTCAAACTCCGGCTCACCAGACTGAACGAGTACCGACACCTCGAAGCCGGAATCCCAGTATTCGGTCTGCTCCAGGAGTTCCGTTGCCTTCTCGGGGTCATATTCATAGATCGGGGCGTTCTCGTCGTACCCAAACACACCCTGTGGGATGTAGGCGGTGTAGCGCGCTCCATATCCATCAAGGAAAGAGTTGATGTACGTGTCGTAGTCAAACGCGTAGTTGAACGCTTGACGGATCTTCTTATCGGCGAAGAAGTCCGAGGGGATCGTGTCACTCGAAGGCAGGTCGTCGGAGCGCATATTGAACCCGAGGTGAATGGGCTCCAACAGAAGACCGCCTTCGAAGATCGCGATTCCCTCGTTCTCTCGAACATCGCTCACATTGGAAGGTGAAATGTCAATGATGTCCGCGTCACCAGCCTGCAGAGCAAGAACGCGAGAGCTCTCCTCCGGAGTGATGTCCCAGCGGACGCCAGCGCGCGCGGGGTCTCCCCAGTAGTCGTCGTTCACATCCATCGTGAGCGACTCGCCGCGCTTCCACTCGCCGAACGTGTACGGACCGGTACCAACCATGTTGGTATCCATCCACTCGTTCGGGGTATCAGCTTCCACGCCGCCGTTGGCCTCGACGGACTCCGAGCTGACGATTGAGGCAACCGGGTTGTTCACCACCGAATACAGGAATGATGCGTCCGGCTCAATGAGCGTTACCTCGAACGTGTAGTCATCCACAGCAGTCATGGATTCGACCGAGTCCACGAGGGCCGCTGCCTGGCCTTCGGGAAGATTCATCGTCATGGCTCGTTCCCAGGAGTAGACGACGTCCTCCGCTGTGAACTCCGATCCATCGTGGAAGGTGACGCCCTCCCGAAGTGGGAACGTGTAGGTGAGACGGTCGTCGCTCACCAAACCGTTCTCCTGAGTGGGAACCTCAGTCGCCAGGCTCGGTAGAAGGTCGGGGCCATCGGGACCAACTTCGAGAAGTCGTTCGTAGACGTTGTCGATGAACGCCTCACCCTTTTCACCCTGCTCCGCACGGGCCGGATCCAAGGTGGCAGGTTCACCATTCTGGGCATGAACAATGACACCAGCGTTACGGATCTCACTCGTGGCCGCGCTGTCGTCTCCGCCTGACTCCGTCTCCTGGGAATCAGACGATCCACCACACGCGGCCACAACCATGGCGACGGCTGCACTTCCCGCCATCACTCCGAGCGATCGGCGCCAGGCACCGCCGCCTCTTTGACCTACCATCATTCATACCTTCTTTCCGTTAGCGGCGCAGTTCGACGCCTAATTGTTCCACCAATTTCCCGACTGGGCATGCACGCACGCACTCATTCGTCCGGGTTCGATTACCTCGAGGGTGATGTCGTCAACCTCCGGTAAGTTCACTCTCAACTCCTTGCCTTCCCGGCGAACATCAATCTCGACATTCCCAAGAGTGCCCCGGAGGTCGGTCACCTCTTCTGCCATGGCCCGCGAGGCATCATCATCCGTCAAGCGAATAAGCGCGCTGAATTCACTCGAGCGGACCACTGCCTCAATTCCCTCGAAGGACGCAGGAGACGACACTTCGAGCTGTTCGAGAACATCGTCCACACGCCAACCGCACGTGCTCACTGCGACTGGACACCGCGGGTGAAGCCGGCACCCCGTTGGTGGATCAATGGGGTTGGGCACTGACCCCGTCAGTCGTCGATGGCCATCCGCAACGGAGTCTCCGGTCAGCGACGGATTGGAGTCGCGCAACACCTCGGTGTACGGATGGAAAGGATTATCGAAAACTTCTCGTGTTGGACCTTGTTCGACCAGCCTCCCCAGGTACATGACGGCGATCTCGTCCGACATGTGTTCGACCACGCCAAGGTCGTGAGTGATGAAGAGATACGTCAACTCGAATTCGTGCTGGAGCGAGACGAGCAGATTCAAAATCTGAGCCTGCACGGAAACGTCGAGAGCACTCGTCGGCTCATCCAAGATGATGAATTCCGGATTCAACGCAAGAGCACGGGCGATAGAAATGCGCTGCCGCTGACCCCCGGAGAACTGGTGCGGGTAACGAAGCAGGTGCTGTGGGCCAAGACCGACTCGCTCGAGCAACTCGAGAACCTGCTGATTGAGATTCTCTCCCGAGGCTTCGTTGTACACCCGGAGCGGGCGACCGACGATGTCACGAACCAGTTGCCGAGGGTTGAGTGATGAGAAGGCATCCTGAAACACGACCTGACAATTCCGACGATAGCGCCGCTGGAACTCCCGAGACATGGAACCGAGTCGATGCTGACCTTGGAGCCGTTGCCATGCTTCTCTGTCCTCGCCAGACATGGATTTCGGGTCCCTGCCACGTAAGCGATCGACATCCTCTGCGTCAGAGGGGTCAAGATCAAACCACAAATCACCTGAGGTTGGGCTTTCCAAGCCCGCGATCACCTTGCCTAGCGTTGTCTTCCCGCACCCAGATTCACCAACGAGACCGACCGTCGATCCCCGGGGAATTGTCAGCGATACACCGTCGACGGCTTTGACATGCGAGGTCACTCTTTGCAGGACACCCTCTTTGACCGGATAGTGCACGGCGACATCCCGCAAGGTAATGAGGCTTCGTCGGCTCGCGACGGCTCCTGGGACGTGCACGTCGTCGCTGATCGTCATGTGGTCACCTCCGCACTCGCATACTGCTGAGGCATGTCCCCCGGCGCTGCTCCAACGGCCGCTGCCGATTCGAAGCGAAGACACGAAACCAGGCGATCGGGCAGAGGATGTGACTCTCCGGGTATGTGCGTTGTGCAAGCCTTCCCCGCCCACGCACACCTACTCACGAAGTGGCACTGACGTGGCGCATCAATCAAGACAGGGACTGTCCCGGGAATGGCTGCCAACTCTCCCCGTTTCGTTTCAGCTCGCGGGATCGCGTTCATGAGCCCCTGGGTGTACGGATGCAAGGGAGCGCTGAGGAGATCCCGACAGTCGCCGATCTCCGCGATACGCCCTGCGTACATCACTGCCAGCCGATCGGCTATTTGTCGGACGAGCGAGAGATCGTGGGTGATGTACAAGATCGCAGTGCCCTTGCGTTCTTGCAATTCCGACAGCAGATCGAGGATTCGAGCTTGAATGGTCACATCAAGGGCAGTCGTAGGTTCATCCGCGATGAGCAGATCCGGATCACAAGCAAGCGCCTGGGCAATCATGACGCGTTGCTTCATTCCGCCGGAGAGCTCGTGCGGGTAGGACGTCATCACTTTTCGTGGATTAGGTACGCCGGTGTCGGCAAGCGCCTGCAGTACCCGTTCGTCCAGAGCTTCGGTCAGACGTTTAGTTGCTGACGGGTGAGTGAACCGGTAAGCCGTTCGTCGCACCAGGCCACCACGGTGCCGGAGATAACGAGATGCACCGCGACTCCGGCTGCCGAGACCTGCGCTCTCGAATACAGATGCTTCTCGGTGCTCAGCGAAAACTTCGCCCAGTTGCCGCCCGATAGTTAGAGCCGGATTCAGCGCCTTGGACGGGTCCTGGAACACCATCGCAATTCGATCCCCGCGCAGCGCACGCACCTGCTGCTCCGATGCTTCGAGAACGTCCAACGGCTCGCTTTCTTCGATCCCTTGGAAGTAGATCGAGCCTGCCGAGTAGATCCCCGGTGGCTGGGGAACAAGTCGAAGAATGGATCGAGCGGTCACGCTCTTGCCACATCCCGTCTCTCCTGCAAGAGCCAGAGTCTCGCCACGTTTAATGGAGAAGGAGACATCATCAACGGCGCGGGCAAGGCCTCGCGACGTTTGGAAGTCGACGGTCAGACCTTCTACACGAAGCAGCGCATCGTGAGCCATATCAGCGCCCTTCCGTCTTTGGATCGAGAACATCTCTCAGGCCGTCGCCCACGAGGTTGAAAGCCAGCGCCCACAGCAGGATGGCGAGGCCCGCAAACGTCGAGACCCACCACTGTCCAGCCAGAATCCCCGACTGACCCGCGCTCACCATGGCTCCCCACTCCGTGAGGCCGGCTTGCGCGAGACCGATGTAACTCAAAGCTGCCCCGATAAGCACAACGTTTCCCATATCAAGAGTCGCTTGAACCACCATGGGGGTAATGGCGTTGGGTAAGACGTCTTTGCGATAGACGTTCCACGTTGAGTCACCCACGACCTTGGCCGCAGCAACGTAATCCGTCTGCTTCACACGAATAATTTCCCCACGAATGATGCGGGCGTACTTGACCCAGAAGACAACTGCCAGGGCAAGAATGATGTTGCGGAAGCTCGGCCCAAGAACAGCCGCGATAGCAAGTGCGAAAATCAACTCCGGGATGGCAAGAAAGACATCCACTATGCGCATCAGGAAGTTGTCAACTCGCCCTCCTCGCATCGCCGCCACGCTTCCCACGATCGTCCCGATGACCAGAGTGGAGATAACCACCGTCAAGGACAGTTGCAAAGACAGACGCGAGCCCCACACGATGCCGTAAAGAACGTCTCCGCCCGTCGAATCGGTACCGAGGACATGGCCCGCCTCACCAGGCGGAACATCAATATTGGCCCAGTCCCTTGGAGACTGATAGGGATCCGGTTCGTTGGCGCCCACCAATAGCGGCGCGAAAATCGCCATCAACAAGAACAAGATGATGATGACAAATCCAATGACAGTCAGTGGATTGCGAAGAACTTCGCGAAAAACCTCAAGACGACGTGCCCAACGCACCGAAGAGGCGCTATGACGAGGAGCTGTATTCGGATCTACCGAAGAAGATTGCTCACCCATAACCGCGGTCATCCGCCGAGCACCACCCTTCTGTCAAGGTACGCATAGGCAATATCCACAGCAAGATTCACGAGCATGAAGATCAGGGCTGTGACGAGGACGTAGGCCATGATCGTCGCCTGATCGCCGGAAAGAATTGCGCTCGTGACCCAGGAACCCAATCCCGGCCAGCGGAAGATAAGCTCAACTGCTACCGCTCCTTGAAGCAGGAACCCAAATGACAGTCCAATGACCGTCGCTGTCGGAACAAAAGCGTTACGTCGCGCGTGCTTCTTGACTACCTCGCGCTCCGGTAATCCTTTGGCTCGTGCCGCATCTACGTATTCCTCAGACATCGTTTCCACCATGGATGAGCGCATCATTCGAACGATGATTGCCATGGCGCCAAAGGCCAGAACCACCGCGGGGAGAACTAGGTGTCGAATGGCGTCCCAAAACGCAGATACGTTGCCGTTGAGAAGCGAGTCAAGTGTGTATAGGCCGGTGGGATGCGTGATGGAGTCGAATATCTCTGGAGTCGATCGACCGAGAGGGAACCAGTCGAGCCACAGATAGAACGGTATGAGCAGCAACAATCCAAACCAGAAAGTCGGGGTGCTCGCTCCGGCGATCGCAAAAAATCTAGCGGCGTGGTCGGGACCTCGATTTCTTCTCACTCCCGCGATGGTTCCCAGAGCAATCCCACCAAGGATCGCGATCAGCGCTGCGGCGAGAGCCAGCTCTAACGTTGCCGTCATCTTGAGCCCAATGACCTCCGTCACGGGTGCCACTGACACGCCAGACCAACCCAGGTCACCTCGCAGCACCCCTCCCAGCCAGTAGGCGTACTGCACGGGAATCGGCTCATCGAGTCGATACCGGGCTTCCAGCGCAGCCACCTCATCGGGAGTCATGTTCGGCGTCGCATAAATGCCAACAGGCGAACCAGTGAAGCGAGTAAGCGTGAACACGATGATGCTGACGCCGATCATGATCAGCGGCAGCAGCATTAAGCGCCGGATCAGATATTGCCGTACTTGCACGTCAACCTCACAGATTCTGATTCGCAGTGAGGGCCCGAGATTCCACGGACTGCGAAGTAGAGTTCCATATTTCCCGAGATCTTGCCCTTGTCAAACGGAGGCACCATCCTCACTTCGAGGCTGCAACCTCCCACCGAATGTCTAGGCGCACTCCGGCGTCCTTCATGAGGTTCATCACGGGGCAACGGGCCTCGACTTCTTCCACCAGCTCGTCGAGTTTGTCTTGAGTGCTGCTCGTCAGGACCCGTGCATGCAGTTTCACGGTCTGAAAATGAGGGCGTATCGATCGGTCGCCGCTTCGTCCGCGGATGTCAATCGTGGATGCGGCCTCGAAATCGATTCTTTCGTAGGGGAATTCGAACTCGCTCGCGGTGCGCCGAAAGGTCACCGCTTCACAACCGCATAGCGCACCCAGCACGGACTGCAACGGCGTCGGGCCTGACCCGCCTCCGCCTGCCGCCGCAGGCTCATCGGTTACCTGCACCCCAGCTTCGGCATAGTCCAAGACGGTACGCATCGTTGCGTGAGTTGTGCCAGACACGTGCCTGCGGCGAATGAACTCGCCTTGCGGCTCTTCAAAACTCATTGCGGCTCCAATCCGTCTGTCACATCTGCGTTCTCACTGTGGAGTTCAACTCCCGCATTTGCTGCTGCAATCAAGAGCAACGTCGCGAAGTCATCTTGCTCGTGGCCATGACCGATGCTGGACTCGACGATGTCCCGAGTCATATTGGTAATGGGCATCGGCACCTCGTGCTTGCGAGCTTCGGCCAGACCGAGGTCGAAGTCCTTTCGCAGCAGGATGGGAGTGAATGTTGGGTGGAAGTCGAGATTCACCATCGCCGGCGTCTTGTACTGGCTGAAAATGCAACCCATCACGGAATTGTTGATGAAGTCCATCACGGCTTCTCGCTTCACGCCCGCCTTTTCCCCCAGCACGAGGATCTCGGACAACGCTTGCGTGTAGATGCCGAGCAAGAGATTGTGGTAGATCTTCACGAGCCGTGCCGCTTCCCCGTCACCTACATAAGTGACCGACCGTCCCAAAGACTCAATCATCGGTTGGACCAGCTGGAAAGTCTCCTTGTCACCACTACAGACAACACTGAGTTTTCCAGCGGCGACCACCTTGCCATTCCCGGAAACAGGGGCTGCAAAGAAGCGCGTTCCACGATCGGCTGCCGCCTCACGAATCTTTTTGCTGGTCTCCACGCTCACCGTCGAGCAGTCCACCACGATTTTGGGAACGGATTCCCCGGTGAGCAGCCCTACTTCTGGGTCGAGCATCACTTGCTCGAGATCCTTCGAGGCGCTCACCATCGAGAACACCACTTCTCGGTGGGCGAGATCGCGCACCGTCTCGCCTACCGACGCACCCTCATCCACGAGAGGCTGGGCTTTGGCGGCGGTCCGATTCCACACTTGGACGTCGTAACCGACTTTCACCAACCGAGCTGCAAGCGGCGCACCCATGTTTCCTAGGCCGATCCAACCCACGGTCATTTGCTGGCTAGACATATCGACTCCCTACGCATCTTTCGCTATCGAGGCCCGCAACTGCGTGGCCAACCAATCGGCTGTCTTGTAACGATGCTTGGCTGCGACGTTCATGCAGCCGTGATTTCCATCGGCAAGCATCAGGAGAGAACCGCCAGTCTCCTCTGCCAACCGCCGCGCACCATCCGGCGGTATTAGTCGGTCCCGAGCACCGAAAATGATCATGAGTGGGCACACGATGTCGCTGGTGCGACCGACCAAAGACAAATTGCCCGCGTGCTCCCGACCTTCGCTCTGATCCGAGAGATGCGACCGGAATGTGAAGGTCCTTCGGGTCAACTCCGGAAGCTGATCCCAAATAGACTGCCAGTCATAAGGCCCGGCTAATGCAGCACACGCTTTGATGCGGTGCTCTCCGCTCACCATCCTGGGTGCGTAGTAGCCGCCGAGAGACACACCCCAGACACCGATGCGGTCTGCGTCCAGATCGTCGCGAGCCTCCAACCAATCGACAATCGCCGTTCCGACCTCTTCCCAGTTCCCCTGAATGGGAAGGTCGTACTCGCTCTCTCCCTGCCCCGGGCCATCCACGGCAAGGGTGGCCATCCCTCGATCGAGAAACAGTTGCTCGGTGCTGCGAAGTTCCTCTTTGGCGGAGTCGAGCCCACTGACCATGATGACAACGGGTGGATTCTTTACCTCACGCGGCTTGCGCAGCACGGCGACCATTTCGCACCCCTTGTACGGGATACCGACCCGCTCGCCTTTCGGAGACAGATACGGAAGGGCGTCCGTCAAGCACCTCACCGCGAGTTCGTGTGTGGATTTCATCTTCTCGGGATAGTCAACAAAGACAAATTTTCCAAAGTGGTAATAGACGGCGGCGGTCCACAGGTGCTGGCCGCCGGAAATCGTGCGCCCGTCGGCGATAGCGTCACGACCAAGCCCCTCGAGAACCGACCCCGCTGACACCCATGCGTCTGCCCAGTCTTCCCAGGCGATCACCGAGGACGTCACCGATTGGAAATCCGCGACCGAAACCCCGTTGGTGGTGAAACGAGGCGCCCAGTGAGCAATGGCCTCTTTAACAAGTTGATCCTGCTCTAAATCACTCACGCCGCCATCACCAACCCTTCCGGGAACTGGTGGATGTCTTCGAAACCGTCATTATTGACGACGATCATCTCCCCGGTTTGCACGCCCGCGGAGTGGCTCGCCGTCGTGACGTTGGGTTGAATCACGATCGCCATCCCCGATGCCAACGTTTCCTCCGGAACATGCGAAGGAATGCGGGAGGGAGATGTCCCGATGGGTGGCAAATAGCCCATGCCGAGTCCGTGAAAGAGGTCGTCTGTCGTCGTGTAGCCCGCGGCCTCTATCGCAGCACCCGCTGCCACGAGGTCGGAACTCGGGACGCCTGGCTTGCAGGCACTTCGAATTGCCGCACGTGAGCTCATGGCAGTGGCGTGCAGGTCTTGGTACCGGTCAGTCATCTCTCCGAGAGAGACGGTGCGAAGGATCTGCCCCGGGTACTCGGGAGCCACTGCCGCACTGAGCTCGAAGGTCACGATCGAGTTTCTTGCCAGAACCCGACCCTCCGGGACCTGACTTGGAACGTCACGATCCGGTGCCGTTGCATCGGTGACACAGATGTAGCAGATGTGGTCGCGCCCACCCATGCGCGTGTAGGTAGAGCGAGCTGCCGCGAGCAAGTCCCAATCCGTGGCACCGGGCACGCATGCTGCGACCAGGGCCCGGGCGCCAGCATCGCTCACCGCCGCACCCATGCGCAGCGCATCGACTTCCTCACTCGACTTACGAACCCGCAGCGCGATGTGAGCCTTGTCGATCGAGATTAACTCGATACCCAACTCCTGAGCTCTCGCATGCACCGCAGCGGGCACAGTGCCGAGGGTGGCTATCACGCTCTCTGAGCCAAACAACTCAGACGGCATCGATTCGTGAAAGTCCAACACGTCGGTGTCATGGACAACCCGCTGCGCATATGGAATGTGATTGTGGAATTGAACCCACATGCGGCAGGAGCCTTGCTCAAGGGAAAGCCACGCGGCCCGCGTCACGGCCCAACCGTTGAGGTAGGTGACATGAAGCCCGGATCGGTTCTCTCCAAACGCCAGGACCCGTCGGGCACCGACGGTGTCAGCTATGCGCAGTGTCGCTTGCCGGCGCCGCAGGTACTCATTCGAGGAGAACTGGAATTGCTGAATGGTCATTCGTTGTGACCAGTCTTCCCCAGGTACATGGAGGCAACCTCAGGGTTGCCCGCTATGTCTTTTGCATCTCCAGTCAGGCGCACCTTGCCTTGCTCCATGACCACTCCGTGCGTGGCCAAGTTCATGCCGAGCCGGACGTTCTGCTCGATCATCAAAACAGTTCGCCCTTCAGCAGCCATATCGCGGATAACCGATGCAACGGTGGCCACGGATTTAGGGTCGAGTCCCAGCGATGGCTCGTCCATCAGCACGACGGCCGGATCAAGCATGAGGGCTCGGCCGATTTCCACCATGCGACGTTGTCCACCTGACAGGTTGCCAGCGTGCTCCTTGGCGCGCTCCTTCACCAGTGGAACCATCTCCGCAACCATGGCAAGCCGCTCCTTAAGCAGCGCGCGGTCACGTCGTATTGCGTAGCCACCCATAAGCACGTTTTCGTGCACACTCATTTCTGGGAAGAGAGCCCGGTTTTGAGGTACCTGGGCGATCCCCGACTTCAAAACTTCACTCGGTGACAGCCCACCGATGTCGCGGCCACCAAAGGTGACGGTGCCACCCTTGGGCTTCAGAAGCCCACTGATGACGCGGAACACCGTGCTCTTGCCAGCCCCGTTCGGTCCAACAATGCAGGTGATCGTTCCCTTGTCGACCGTGAGGTCGACACCTTGAAGAACCAGGCCGCCCCCGTACCCGGCCTCGATGTTTGCCATCGTCAGCACTGACTCACTCATTGCCAACCCCCACCATGTGGTCCGGCCCCAGATACGCCTCAATCACTTGCGGATCGTTGCGAATCTGATCTGGCGTCCCCGAGGTCAGAACTTCTCCACCGGAGAGAACGTGCACGGTGTCGCACAGACTCAAGACCAGGGGAATGTTGTGCTCGACAATGAGTACTGTCGTGCCGGCGTCATTCAAGCGACGAATGACATTGGCGAGTTTCTCAATCAGCGTCGGGTTGATGCCACTGGCCGGCTCGTCCAACAAAATGATGCCCGGACGCAACATCAAGACCTGAGCGAGCTCGACGAGCTTCTGCTGACCGAAACTAAGAGCTGCAGCGTCTTGCTTCTCGAACTGCGCCAGCCCCATGAAGTCGAGAACTTCTCGTGCGCGCTCCACTTCATCACCGCTGTAGCGACCCGCCACCATCTGGCGAACACTCGTGGTCTCCAACGGAGCGACCAAGTTGTCCAAGACCGTCATGGACTTGAACAGGCGAGTGATCTGGAATGTTCTCCCGAGACCATCATGAGCCCGCGTCCACACGCGGTCCCGAGTGATGTTCTCGCCATCGAGAAACACCACTCCCTCGTCCGGACGGAATGTTCCCGTCATACAGTTGAACAGCGTCGTCTTGCCAGAACCATTCGGACCGATCAGGCCGGTTATCGACCCCCGCTCAATGGCCATATCCACGTCATTGACGGCAGTAACACCGCCAAACCTCTTGACTATCCCCTTGACCTCGAGGATGTGAGAACTTCCCTCGGACTGTTGACGGGTGCGCGCGATGATCTTGCTGATGTCCACATCTGAGACAGCCGCAATCGACTTCTGATCAATGAAGTTAACCGCGGACTTGGACTCGCGGCGCTTCTTAACGAAATTGCGAATCGTCGGAAGCAGACCCATGGGCATGAACATGACCACGAGAATGAGCACGACGCCCATGATCAAGAGCCGAGCCCGGAACTCCCCGGCCGCAATCGTTCCCACCTCGTTCAGCAACCACACAAGGAAGCCACCGATGACGGGACCCCAGAGAGTTCCTCGTCCTCCCACCAGAGCGGCGAGCACCAAGAACACACTCATCAAGATGGCAACGACCAACGAGGGTGTGACGAATCCGAGGAATTGACCGTAGACAGCACCTGCGAACCCGAAAGGAACGGCACTGAGTGTGTAGGCCGTGACCTTGTAAAGGGTCGTGTTGATGCCGATGGATGCAGCCTTACCCTCATCGTTGCGGATGGCGACCAGCCCTGCACCCAAGCGGGATCGCATGATGAAGGCGGAAAGCGCCACCGTCAGCAGCAAAATTCCCAAGAAGATGTAGTAATACGGGGTCGTTGGATGGTCCTTCGCCCATGAAGGCTGCTTGACGATGAAGCCGTCCGACCCGCCGGTCAGCCCTCTCCAGTTGGCGGCAACGAGCATGCCGAGAAGGAGCACTGCGATCGTGATGATGACGAAGGAGTGACTCCGGGTACGAAGCACGATCAAGCCGACGACAAGCGCCAACAAGCCCGCTGTCACGGCGCCCAGAGGAGCAAGCCACATGGCATCTATTTCCCATGCTTTGCCCAGGATCGCGCCGGTGTACATGCCCATGTAGAGATAGACGCTGTGCCCGAGGGACACGTACCCGGCCAGGCCGCTGATGAGGTTCCAGCCCGACGCCATGATGGCGTAGAGCATGCAAATGATCAGGACGGACTCTTCGTAGCGGGTATCCGAGGCCACAATCGGATAGAGGATCAGCAGGCCTATCAGGATGACAGGAAGGAACCCGGACGGGCGCTTCAGAGCTGCAATCATGCCGCGACATCCTCTCGGGTCTTTTCACCCAACAATCCGTGCGGGCGGAAGAGCAAGATCACGAGAATGGCTCCATAGAAGAAGACCGGAGCCCATTGCGGAACGTAAGCCGAGGCAATCGATTCCGAGATGCCTAGCAACATGCTGGCGATGATCGCGCCAGGAATGCTTCCCATGCCGCCAAGGACGATGATCCCAAGCAACCGGGCGATCCAGTCATACTGCGTTGCTGGATAAACGGGATACATGATTGCCAACAGCACACCACCGACACCGGCGGTCATGGCACCAATCCCAAACGCCAGGGAGGACGCCTTCGTGGCCGAAATCCCGACGAGAGCCGCCCCATCTTTGTTCTGGGCTGACGCGCGCAACGCCCTGCCCGCCCACGACTTTCTCAAGTAAACGTAGATGCCCCCCAGAACCACGACGGCAAGGACGCCGGAGATCATCTGCGGGTACGGAATGACGATTTCTCCGATCTTGAATGACGAGGTGAAGTACGGAGGAGTCACCGACTTGAATTCGTTGCCGAAGACGATGTTCAAAACGCCTTCCATGGCAATCGCAACACCGAACATCAAGAGCACGGTCATGCCGGGCCCCTGAGGCGCGACTCGAACGAGCAGCCCCCGATAGATGGCCCAGCCGATGACAAACATCAGAAGACCCATGACCGGCACCAAAAGGAGGGGCTCGAGGCCGAGCAAGCTCCAAATCTGCCACGTAAACAGGGCACTGAAGACGAGGAAGGAACCCTGAGCAACGTTCACGACGTCCAGAACGCCGAAGATCAAGGTCACACCAGAGGCCAGAAGGGCGTACACGCCTCCAAGGAGCACTCCAAAGGCGATCACTTGCAGAAGGTCCACGCTGCGTTTCTCCTTAGTTGAAATCAGTCACGGGAACAGCTCATGCGATTCGCATGATCGTGACCACCGGTGAGGGGGTCTGGTCCACACGACTTCCCGTGAGACCAGACCCCCTACGCGGCAGGTCTACTGCCAGCCGGGCTTCGGAACGATCAGCTCGCCACCGTTGGTGGTTGCCACCTCGGGTGCCACGATCTCAACCGTGCCGTTTTGCCACTGGGCGAGCAGGAAGTCGCCCTGCGGGCGGCCGATGTCATCCCAGGAGAGCTCACCCAGGATGGTGTCGACCGAGTTGGCGCGGAGCCAGTCGGCGATCGCGAGGTTGTCGCAATCTCCCACGGCCTCAACTGCCGTTTGCAGGACCTCGGCCGCAACGTACGCGTTGGCCGAGTCTTCCGATGGCACCAGACCCTCACCGTTTTGTGCCTGGTACTCAGCAACGAATTCGGCATTGCCCTCTGTTGGGGCTTTCTCGCTCCAGGACACGGCGAAGAAGACACCGTTTTCGTTGCCTTCACCGACACCCTCGACGTACTGCGCACCGAAGCTCGGTGCAGTTGTCTGGAACATGAAATCAGGGCTGTAGCCGATCTGAACCATGCTCTTGGCGAGACTGATGCCATCTTCGAACACCGAGCCCTGAGCGATCAGGTCCGGCTCTTGTGCAGCGATGGCAGCAGCCTGCGGCTGAAGGTTCGTTGTGCCCTCGGGGTAGATACCGGTGTAGACGGTCTCCACGCCAGCCGCCTCGAGCTGCTCCTGCATGGATTCAATAACCGGCAGGGCGAACGGATCGTCCATCGATACGTACGCAGCCGTCTTCGGCTTTTGATCATCCGGCAACGACGCGATCATGTTGACGAAGGGGTTCGCCTGATCGGGGGCCGTCGCCTGCTGAGCGAAGAAGTAGAACTTCGGCTCCGGCTCGAAGATCTTCGGAGAGCCACCAGCGGGTGCAATCAGCACCATCTCGTTGTTCTCCGCGACCGTAGACGCAGGGAAGTTCAACAGCGACGAGAAGGTACCGAGTAGCAACGGAACCTTCTCTTGCGAGATCAGGTTGTTGTAGTCCGTGACGACCTGCTCCTGGCTGCTGGCATCGTCCAGAACCACCAATTCCACCGGGCGGCCGAGGAGCCCGCCAGCGTTATTGGTCAGCTCTGCCCAGACGTCGTAGCCGCGCTGAGCCTCCTGGCCTGGCTGCGAGAAGTCTCCGGTCAGCGGCAGCGAGATGCCGATGCGAATCGTGTCATCGCCGCACATATCCCCCATGCCACCCGACTCTTCGGTTGTGGATTCCTCCGCAGCCGAATCGTCAGCAGCTTCTTCTTGGGTCTCGCTGCTCTCAGTCGAGTCCTGGGAGTCTGACGCTGTGTCGTCTCCATCTCCCGAACTACAGGCCGTCAAGACCAGACCAGCGACGGCAAGAGACGCCACCGCAGCGCTTACGCGCCCGCGGCGACCCTTTCGGATCCTGGAATTGCTCATAGATAACCTCCGTGGTTGCGCAATCGATTGCGTACGCCGGACTCTGCAATGAACAAGACCCTCTTGTCAACGGAAACCGCCTAATTGAGGCAGATTAGTGACCCTCACCGAACGGGAGAACTCTAGGAGCCTCTTCGGAACCTGGACCTCATGCCCTACGATCTGGCACACGATTGCAGCGAAATCGGGACTTCCCGGGCATTGACGAGAGTGGGCATCGTGGTTCAACGCTTGACCATCGGGCAATTCAGCGATTCGGCGGTTCTCCACGCCATTCGTCATCTCCAGCTTGACCAACGCGAGGGTCTGGAATTGGTCGCGACCCGAGTGCCCTCTTCCCCTGGGCAGTTCACCGCGCTGCGCGATGGTGAGATCGACATCGCCATCACCAGCCCCGACAACGTCCTGCTCTACGCGACCACCGATCAGCAACCCCTGGGAGAGCGGCTCAACGTGAGGATGCTGCGCTCGATTGACCGGGGCTTGGGTCTGGCGCTCTTCTCTCGACCTGAATTTTCCTCCGTGACCGACCTGCGGGGAACAAATGTCGGCGTCGACGTGGTCCGTTCGGGCTTCGCCCTGCTGCTGTTTCGCATGCTCGAGCGCGGGGGGGTCTCACGTGATCAGGCCACATTCGTCGAATTGGGAGCGACTCCGAAGCGGCTCGTCGCCATGGAAGACAACCAAGCATCCGCAACCATCCTGAATGCCGAATCTCGTGTGGCAGCCCAAGAGTCCGGGATGCGCGAATGGCTCACCTCAGCGGACATCTCCGACAACTACCTCGGCACGGTGCTCGCCGTGGGTGCTGGCTTCGACCCGGATCTCGCTCAGACGTTCGTCGCGATATGGACCGCCGCAACCGAATGGCTCATCGATTCCCCCGAGGACGAGGTTTGCTCAGTACTCGCCGCTGCCAATGAGCACCTCGGAACCCCCGGCTACGTGGCCTTACTGCGTGACCCGCGGTTCGGCCTCCTTCTCGATCCCGCGGTGCACGCAGCAGATCTGCACGAACTGTGCAGGATCCGCCAAGAATCGGATGCCTACGCACCTACTCCTGAGGCAGTAGCCGCCTTGGCCCATTCGTGAGCAACTGGAGTCTGGAGAGGACAGCCAGGTTCCTTCCCTACGTGGTTCTGGTTGCCACATTTGACCGTGCCGTCATCGGCCCGATGCTCATCACGATGGGTGAGGACTTCGATGTCGATCTCACGACCATCACGCTGTCCACCAGCGCCTACCTATTGTGCTACGGCCTTGCGCAACCGATGTGGGGTCTGATCTCCGACCGGCTCGGCCGGATCGCCACCTTGCAACTCGCCTTGGTATGCGCGGCCGTCATGGACCTCGTCAGCGTGGTCCCGATGTCTATCGAGGCATTCATCGCAGTGCGCGCCCTTGCTGGAGTCACGATGGCTGGCGTTTTCCCAACGGCCGTCATCTTCCTGGGAGACACGATCACCAGCGCACAGAAGCGCCAATCCGCGATCGCCAGCCTGCAGAGCGGTGTGGCGATCGGCTTAACCCTAGGCACCGTCCTCGGTGGAGTAGGCGTCGTCCTCATCGGGTGGAGAACCTTCTTTGCCTCGACTGCAGTGGTCTGCCTCGTTCTCGCCGTGAGCGTGCGACGAGCACCGAACGTTAAGCCAGGCGACGGTGTTCTTCCTACTGGCCAAGCGCTGGCAGAAGTTGCTCGAAACAAGTGGGCCTGGTTTTTGTATCTCCTCGTCTTCATCGAGGCCGCGAGCCTGCTCGGGGGGTTCAACCTCGTTCCCGCAGCACTCGAGGAAACCGGACGCTCCCCCGCCATTGCCGGTCTGGTCACGGGTACGTACGGGCTCGCCGTCCTCGGTACTTCCATGGTCGTTCGACGCGTAACCGAACGCGTATCTCCCGCGGGCTTCTTGATGATCGGCGGCTTATCCGCGGGAGTCGGCTTCGGGCTGCTCATCGCCTTTGTCACACCGCTCACCGTGTTGATCAGCTGCGCGCTCCAAGGTGTCGCGTGGGTGACGATGCACACCACACTCCAAACCTGGTCCACCACACTGTCCAACCGTGCGCGCGCTCTCGCTGTATCCCTCTTCGCGGGAATGATGTTCCTCGGCAACGGTTTCGGCGCATTCGTGGCCGGCTACCTGCTCGACTTCCGAGGCTCCGTCGCCATGTTCTCAGTCGTGACCGCCGGCGTGGTCGTCCTCACCGCCCTGTCGGTAGTCGGGGCACGCCGCTATCAACATCGCCTAGGCTGAGCGCCATGGCTGCGACCCTGAAGGACATAGCCAAGAAGGTTGGTCTCCATCCGGCAACGGTTTCCCGAGCCCTCAATCCACGCACGGCTCATCTCGTCAATCCCGCCACCGTCGCAAAGGTCCGCAAGGCAGCGAGTTCGCTCAACTACGTCCCGAATCCAATGGCATCTGGACTGCGCACGTCCCGGTCACACACCATCGGGGTTGTGATTCCCGATCTGACGAACCCCCTCTTTCCGGGGATGGTGCGCGGAATTCAAGACACACTGTCCCACGCCGGTTACACGCCACTTCTCGTCAATACAGACAACGATCCCGCTGCAGAGGAATCGGTTATCGCATCCCTCAGCGCCCGTCGAGTGGATGGCTTCGTGCTGGCGACCGCACGCCGCGAACACCCACTCCTGGCCGAACTGGCGACAAAGTTCCCCATCGTTCTCATCAACCGAATCAGCGAGAGCGTCCAAGCTTCCAGTGTTGCGGCGGATGAGCAGCACGGAATCCGCCTTGCCGTCGAGCATCTGTGCGCGCTCGGCCATACGCAGATCGCCCATTTGGCCGGCCCAGCCTGGTCATCCACGGGCCACGAACGTCAACAAGCTTTCGCCCGCGCGATGCGCGAACACGGCCTCACCCCTGCTCGCAAACCGGCCGCCGTCGACTCGTGGAGTCTCGAGGCTGCAACGAAGACCGCCCTGTCGATGCTTGACGGGAACACTCAGACCACTGCCTTGGTGTGTGCCAACGATCAACTAGCCCTCGGTGCGATCATCGCGGCCAAGAAATTACGTATGCGATGCCCGCGTGATGTCAGCGTGGTCGGCTACAACGACATGCCGTTCATGGATCTCGTGGACCCGCCCCTGACGTCGGTGAGAGTCCCTCAGCATGACATCGGAGCCGAGGCGGCTCGCCTCTTGCTGAGCCTTCTCGTCGAGGACGGCACCATGCCTGTCAAGCACGTGCGCCTGACGCCCGAACTCATGGTTCGATCCTCGACAGCCCCACCGCAGCGATGAGTCGACATGATCTCTGAGCATGTACTGGGGACTGGCCCGGCAGCCCTACACGTAAGCGGCCTCGGGCTGGGTTGCATGGGGATGACGTACGCATACGGTGCGGCGGATGAGGCGGAGTCCCTGCGCACCCTGAACCGCGCCCTGGAATTAGGCATCAACTTCTGGGACACATCAGACTCCTACGGCCCGAACACGAACGAGGAACTGCTGGCACGAGCCATCCCCGGTGATCGGTCGTCGGTCATCATCGCCTCGAAGTTCGGGCAGGAGTTTCGCGCCGATGGCACCCGTGGCATCAACGGCCACCCGGAATACATCCGCACAGCCCTCGAAGGATCCCTTCGACGCTTGGGTACCGACTACATCGATCTCTACTATCAACATAGGGTCGATCGAGACATTCCCGTGGAGGAAACCTGGGGAACACTGAGCGAGCTGGTATCCGAGGGAAAGGTTCGCTATCTCGGGCTGAGTGAAGCCTCGGCCGACACGATCCGGCGGGCTCATGCCACCCACCCGATTACCGCACTGCAGACCGAATGGTCACTGTGGACGCGGGACGTCGAAGAGAACGGAATACTCGACACAACACGAGAACTCGGCATCGGATTCGTTCCCTACTCACCTTTGGGGCGCGGCTTCCTCACGGGTGCTATTTCTTCTCCCGAGGACCTGGCCGAGGACGACGGCAGACGCTCATGGCCACGCTTTCAACCGGACGCGCTGGCCGCCAACAAGGCCATTGCCGATGCCGTCACGTCCGTGGCAGAGCGGGTGGGTGCCTCGCCGGCACAGGTGGCCATCGCGTGGTTACTAGCGAAAGGGACCGACATCGTTCCGATACCTGGAGCCAGGAAAGTCCACCACCTCGAAGACAACGCCAAAGCCATGCAGGTTCACTTGTCGGACTCGATACTTGCGGAGTTAGACGCAGCTGCACCGTTTGGTGCAGCAGTTGGCGAGCGCTATCCCGCTGCGCTTATGAAGACTCTCGACGGCTGACGCGCGCCTTCACTCTGCCGCCGGCCGCCGTGAGTGCAACAGCGGCAAACGACAACAGCACCCCGGCAATGAGCGCTCCATCGACAACGTCGAGCAGGAAGACATCGAGTACTAGTGCACCCGTGAGTTGACCTGCGGTGACAAGCAAACTGATGGCGAGCACTCCGACGCGACCCACAACCCACGCCGTGGTCGCCAGGAACGTCACCCCAATGATCCCTCCCAGATACAGCCACCACGGGCCGGCCGGCAGAGGGCGCAGCGTGCCGGCGCCAGAGACCACCACGATTCCCAGCAGGATCGTGATGATGAGCGCACCGAGCGCGAAGTTGGACCAGGCCGCGACCATCGGCTCCCGGGAGATCGTCGTTGATCGACCATTGATGGCTTGTTGAATCGCCACCCCTATTCCGGTCACGAAACACAACGCAACCGCAGGTAGGGAAAGATCATCCTGACCGAGCCGCCCCGACACCGCAACGATGACGGCAACGATGCCGATCGCCGCCGAAATGACCCGAACAGTGCTGATTGGTTGCTTGCCTCGAGGACCGAGACCAACCGCATCAACGATCAGGGATGCGCTGTTTTGACCCGACACCAACGCCACCGCAAACAGCGCCACACCGATGATTCCCACCGTGAAGCTCTGCGAGAAGATAAAGAGGGCTCCGAAGATCCCTCCCATGGCCCACCACCACGGCATTTCACCCGAACCGAGTGCCTTGAGGAAACGGATCATTCCTTCTCGGATACGTGTTATCGCCAGACCGCTCACGGTCAGGAGAGTCAAACCAACCGCGAAGGACACCACGGATGCATGAAGGCCACTTTCCAGAATCGTCCCGAGTGAGCCGTTGGCTCGGGACTGCACCGCCGTCAGAGAGCCGACCCCTGCGGCCGCCACCCACGGTATCCATGATCGAGTTCCACTACTCATCGGCGCGTCCCTTGCCCGTTCATGCAATCAGCCATCAATGGAAGAAGTGCCGGGTGCCGGTGGTGTACATCGTGATGCCCGCTTCCTGAGCCGCCGCGAACACCTCGTCGTCTCGCACCGAGCCCCCCGGCTGGACGACGGCCCGTACCCCGGCATTGATCAGCACCTGAAGCCCGTCCGCGAAGGGAAAGAAAGCATCCGAAGCAGCAACCGCTCCTCTCGCCCGACCGGCGGCTCGCTCGACCGCGAGTCGGGCCGAGTCCACGCGATTGACCTGCCCCATGCCGATGCCGACGGCGGCACCGTCGTGCGCGAGCAAGATGGCGTTGGACTTCACCGACCGGCAGGCCGTCCAGGCGAAGTGCAGATCCCCGAGGGTGTCTGCATCACCGGCGTTCCCGGCCACAAGCGACCAATTGCTCGGATCGTCGCCCTCTGCGGACACGTCGTCGATCGACTGCACGAGCATGCCTCCGGAGACGATCCGCCCTTCCGTGCCCTTACTGGAGCCTGGACCAGGAATGCGCAAGATTCGCAGATTCTTCTTCTGCTGGAGCACGTCAAGCGCCGACGGTTCGAAGTCCGGAGCGATGATGACTTCGGTGAACACGTCCGCCATCGCCTCTGCGAGTGCGCGCGAGACCGTGCGATTGACCGCGACCACTCCCCCGAAAGCCGACACTGGGTCGGTCGCAAACGCTTTGCGATAGGCCTGTTCTCCGATCTCGGCAACAGCGATGCCACATGGGTTCGCGTGCTTGATGATGGCGACCGCTGGTTCGGAAAGGTCGAAGGCAGCACGAAGGGCGGCATCGGCATCGACGTAGTTGTTGTAACTCATCTGCTTGCCATGGAGTTGGGTCGCCGTTGCAACACCCGCCTGCCGAGGGTTGGCTTCGTACACCGCTGCGCCCTGGTGGGGATTTTCTCCGTACCTCAGCACATCCCGCCGAGTCCACGATGCTCCCCGCCAGCGGGGGAACTCCGGATCCTCGCCGACAACCTCCGCCGCCATCCAGGTGGCAACGGCGATGTCGTAGGTGGCGGTGTGTGAGAACGCTTCCGCCGACAACTCCGCTCGTTGGGCCAGCGTGAAACCTCCCGAGGTGACGTCACTCAGGAGGTCCTCGTACCGCGCAGGCGACACCACGACCGCGACGTTCGCATAGTTCTTCGCCGACGCCCGCACCATGGCGGGTCCACCGATATCGATCTGTTCCACACACTCGTCCACCGATGCCCCCGAAGCCACCGTCTCGGTGAATGGGTACAAATTGACAACGACGAGTTCGAACGGAGCGATATCGAGAGCGTCGAGCTGGGATCGGTGATCGGCTTTGCGGATGTCGGCCAGCAACCCACCATGGATCTTCGGGTGCAGAGTCTTCACTCGGCCGTCGAGGCACTCAGGAAAATCCGTGATCTCCTCAACCGGCGTGACCGGGAGCCCAGCGGCAGCGATGACTCGCGCGGTGCTTCCGGTAGAGACCATCTCCACGTCGGCCGCGTGCAGGCCACGCGCTAGATCCTCCAGGCCGGTCTTGTCGTATACGGAAATGAGCGCTCGCCGAATGTCTCGGCGCCCCAGATCATCGTTCACCCGAATACCACCGTTCTTCCGTGGACCGATACTCCCTCGCGAACAATGCGACCCAGCACGTCGACGAGGAGTGTTCGCTCGTGTTCCTTGATTCGCTCGTGGAGAGATTCGACCGTATCGCTGTCCTCCACCGCTACCGGACATTGAGCGACGATCGGGCCGGTATCCACACCCTCGTCGACGATGTGAATCGTGCAGCCGGTCACCTTCACGCCGCTTTCCACAGCATCACGCACCGCATGGGCACCGGGAAAGGAGGGCAACAACGCCGGGTGCGAGTTGATGATCCGATTCTTGAATGCCTCGATGACCGGTTCACCCAGGACCCGCATGAATCCTGCGGTGACCACGAGGTCGGCTTCGTGGGCCTGCAGATGCTCGACCACGTCCCGGTTCCACTCCTCGCGGTCGTCGGCCATCGGAACGACGAAGGTGGGGACGTCGCCGGCCCGAGCTCGGGCCAACGCGGGGGCCTCCGGCTGGTCGGAGCCGACCGCGACGATGCTCTTGCGAATGCCACTGTCGAGCAGCGCCTGGAGAAGAGTGCCTGCTCCCGATACGAGCACGACGATTCGAGGATCCGGCACTCCTGGAGCCTAGTGCGGGCTGCGCGGAGACTCGTCGAACACTTATCCGATCACAGGATCGTCATTGAATCGGCGGTACAGATAGGCGGTGAACAGTGTCGCGAGCGGCAGCGTGACCAACGTGAGAATTCCGTAGACGAGACCGCCGAGCAGTAGCACGAGCGCGTTCACAACCGTCATCAGAAACGCGGCCGGCAGATTTTGCCGGATGAGTCGGGCGCTGGCCGCAAAGGCCTCGCCGATGCGCATTCCGCGATCCAACACGAAATACGGACCGAGTTGGAAGAAGAAGATCACCAGCAATCCCGGGATGACGCACAGAAGAATCCCGAGCCCGGCCATCATCGCGTACAACAACTGAAAGCCCAGGTATCGACCGAGGTTGTGACCATCCAGGAGCGCATCGAAGCCGGGCTCCCGCCCCTGGGTGGACCGCAATGCTGCGCGAATCACGCCCACGGTGACGATGACGGTGACGATGGCGAAGACGAGAGTGAGGGCGCCGGAGGTTAGGGCTCGGGTCGCAAGTTCACTCGCGCACGCCGCCTGCTGCCCTCCGGTTTGCGGGTCCGCGCATTGATCGACAACGTCATTAAGGGGGCGCAGGCTTATCTGTTGAAGGAATTGCACCGCCGTGACGACGGCCGCGAGGGCAACGAAGGCGAGCAGATTGCGGCGGAATGTGCCAAGAGCCCAGACCGCTGCGCTGCGCACGAGCGTCCGCGGATCTTCTCCGTCCATCAGGAATCAGCTCCCACGATTGCGGTTGGCGACTCCGTAGATACGGACGCGAGTTTTCGGAGCTTCCTCCGGGCACGAATGACACTGGTGGGTAAGGCACCGACGACCAGACCGACGCCTGCGAGCAGGGCACCGGCACCCGGGTCCGGGCCGATGACGGCGAGCCGTCCGTCGCCGAGAGACCCGGCGCCCAGGAACAGCAGAACAAACACCCACCCTGTTGCCAACGCCGATGCCACGAAGGCCAAGGACATTCGCACGAGCGGGCCTTCACGGAAGGCGAACCGGGAAACGAGCAGGCCGACAAGCGCCCCGGACACGATGACCAGGGCAGGTAATCCCCAACTTCCTAGGCCGGCAGTCTCCGGCACCGCCGCCAGGGGTGGGAACGCAGGGAGGGGCGTCGCCGGGACAACCGGCACGAAGGGTGAGACAAGCACGTCCGGCCCGAGCGACACCCCGGCACCGACGACGTAACTGACCGACCAACTCACCAGTACCGGCACGTACCCCAGACTCAGAACCAGAAGAACGAGGGCATCGAACGTCCTGGGGTTCAACGAGGCAAACATCTCGGTGATGGATCCGAAGGACGAGGCCACGGCCACCGTTGCCACGAAAGCTCCCATTCCCGCGAGCGCTGCGACTCCGACGAAGGACGCTCTGACGATGACGCGGACGACCATCGGTGTGCGATGCATCGAGTCGCGGATAAGCGGACTCGAGCGCCACACTCCCGAGCCGACGGCAACGAAAGTAACCGCGCCGGCCATGACGAGCGCTCGACGGGCACTCGTTTGCACCTCGGGAATATCCGATACGACCGATACGCCGGCAACGAAGACCGACGAGAACACCGTCGTGAGAACCACGCTTGCACTCAGGCTTCGACGCCGTGACGGCCGCACGACTCGGGCCAACCATCGGCCGGCTTGATGACCCAACCATCCGGGGATGATCATCAGACCCCACGGCAGCAGCGAGTAGTCGACTCCCGACAAGCGAATCGGCACGCCGAAGGTCATCACCCACACGCTCCCGGTGATGGACATGGCGTCTTGCCACGTCCCGGCCTCTTCTACTCCTCCCCACCACGCACTCGCGACAACCAAACCAGCCGCGCTCAGGCCGACGACCGCTATGAAGACAGACGCGAGCAGCGAGGCCACCAGAGGTGAGCGTCCGATTCGTGAGAACGTCCGTCCGACACCCCGGGAAATTCCGCGGACGACGCGGCGGACTCTCAACAACCAGCGACCGATGGCGGCGATCAGTCGAAGATGCGGCCGCAATCGCTGTGGTTCCACCGTGGATGCTGGACGATCGACGGTGGGGGCACTCACGGATCAAGGCTGCCAGGATCAGCGGGGATGCCCGGTGACCGCCACGCTGCCAACGCCGTCAGACTGCAATGTTCGCGTGATGCATTAGCCGCGGATGACCAGCCACAGACTCGCGAGGGCGCTCAGGGTGAGTGCGATGCGCTCGAACCAGATCTGATTCATTCGCCGAAACGCGGTGATTCCCAGCAGCGCACCGACGACCAGGGCCGGGATAAACCACAGGCCGATGAGTAGGGACTCCCTGGTGATCAGGCCGAGGGGAATCACAAAGGGCAACTTGATCACGTTCAGAATGAAGAAGAACCACACGCTTGTGCCCATGAAGGTGAGCATCGGCACCCGCATCTTCACCAGATATAGGGTCATTGCCGCCCCACCGGCATTCGCGGCCATCGTGGTCACGCCCGTCAACGTCCCGTAGAACCCGGCTTCTAGCCGGCGCACGCTCGAGTCTTGATCAAGGCGTTCCAGAGCCGGGCTGCGCCGTCGGTAGATCTCCAGGCCGACCGAGACCAAGAGCAAGACGCCAATGACTCGTGCCACCACGCTCGTTGACGCAAAGGCGAACAAAAGTGCAGTGATCACGATGCCGGCAATCACGCCGGGCACCACCTTGCCGATGAGTCGCCAATTCGCGTGCTGTCGGAAGTAGAGCAGTCCGATGAGGTCGCCCAGGATTAACAACGGTAGAGCGAACCCAGCAGCGACCGTCGGCCCTAGGGCGGCGGCGAGCATCGGGCCGCCGACCACCGCGGCGACGGGCATCGCCGTTTTCGAAAACCCATACAGAACGATCGCGACGCCGACAACTCCGATAAGGAGGGGGGTCCAGGCCTCGGGCAAGGGCTACTCGTTGCCGCGCGAATCGGACAGGTCAGCCACCCATGACCTCGCGCATCAAACGAGCCGCTGCGCTCGGCGTGCGGCCGACGTTGACGCCTACGGCCTCGAGCGCCTCGGCTTTGGCCGAGGCCGTGCCGGCCGAGCCAGACACGATCGCCCCGGCATGGCCCATGGTCTTTCCCTCAGGCGCAGTAAAGCCGGCGACGTATCCGACAACAGGTTTCGACACATTCTCAGCGATGAAAGCCGCGGCCCGCTCTTCCGCGTCGCCTCCGATTTCACCGATCATCACGATCGCATCGGTATCGGGATCATCCTCGAAGGCCGCGAGGCAATCGATATGGGTCGTCCCGATGATCGGGTCGCCGCCGATGCCGACGCAGGTCGAAAATCCGATGTCCCGTAGTTCATACATCATCTGGTACGTCAGCGTTCCCGATTTCGACACCAGCCCGATCCGCCCCGGCTGGGTGATATCCGCCGGGATGATCCCGGCGTTCGACTGACCCGGGCTGATGATGCCCGGACAGTTGGGGCCGATGATTCGCGTTGCGCCGGAGTTGTGCGCGTATTGAAAGAACTGGGCGGTGTCGTGAACCGGGATTCCCTCGGTGATGACGACGGCCAACGGGATGCCGGCGTCGACGGCCTCTTCCACGGCCCCCTTGGCGAAACGCGGAGGAACGAAGACAACCGAAACGTTCGCTCCGGTGTGTGCCATAGCGGCGGCGACGTCGTTATAGATCGGAATTCCGTCGACGTCCTGCCCCTCTTTGCCGGGCGTCACGCCGGCGACAACCGAGGCGCCACTGGAAACCATCCGTCGGGTGTGCTTGGTGCCTTCCGAGCCCGTCATTCCTTGGACCAGGATCTTGCTATTCGAGTCGAGCCAGATAGCCATGAGGTTGCTTCCTACTTTCCGGCCGCGCGGCTTGCCGCGAGCTCTGCGACTCGACGTGCCGCATCGTCCATGGTTTCTACCAATTCGATGAGGTCGTGCTCGGCTTCGTTGAGAATGCGCCGACCTTCTTCCGCGTTGTTGCCGTCGATCCTGCAGACGATCGGCTTGGTCACCGGCTCGCCCTTGTCTTCCAGCATGGTCATGGCGTTCACGATTCCGTTCGCCACGGCATCGCACGCGGTTATGCCACCGAAGACGTTCACAAAAACTGCGTGCACGTCCGGGTCATTAAGGACGATGTCCAGGCCGTTGGCCATCACCTCCGCCGATGCACCACCACCGATGTCGAGGAAGTTCGCAGGCTCAACCCCTCCGAACTCCTCCCCAGCGTAGGAGACAACGTCCAAGGTGCTCATCACGAGCCCGGCCCCGTTGCCGATGATTCCCACCGAACCGTCGAGCTTGACGTAGTTGAGGTTCATCTCCCCTGCGCGCAACTCAATGGGGTCCGTGCCCTCGACGTCGATGAACGCTTCGTGATGTGGATGACGAAAGGCCGCGTTCTCATCGAGAGTGACCTTGCCGTCGAGGGCGAGAACCCGGCCGTCAGGGGTTTGCACCAGCGGATTGACCTCGACGAGCGTTGCGTCCTCATCCACCAGCGTCCGCCACAGTTGGACGAGGATGTCGGCGACGTCTGCGCGAATGGTCTCCGGGAAGTGGGCGGCATCGGCGATGTCACGCGCGAGCGCCGGAGTCACTCCCTCGAGGGCATCCACGCGGATCTTCGCAAGGGCTTCTGGTTTGGTTGCCGCCACTTCTTCAATATCCACACCGCCTTCGATGCTCGCCATCGCGAGAAACGAGCGATTCGTTCTGTCGAGGAGGAACGACACGTAGTACTCCTGAGCGATGTCCGAAGCTTCGGCGACCAAGACCCGATGCACGGTGTGGCCCTTGATGTCCATGCCCAGAATCGCGTCGGCCTTCTCGCGCGCATCCTGTGGGTTGTCCGCAAGCTTCACGCCGCCCGCTTTGCCTCGACCGCCGGTCTTGACCTGCGCCTTCACCACGACGGGACCACCGACCTTCGAAGCCACGGCTTCGGCCTCAGCCGGTGTCGTGCACACATCCCCCTCGGTGGTCGGTACGCCATGTCGAACGAAGAGTTCTTTGGCCTGGTATTCGTAAAGGTCCACAGTTCTCCTTGGTGCTACCTGGTTGGTGAAGCGTCGGATGCTTGAGCACGGTCATTGACCCAGTCGACAACGTCCTGGGTGGGCGTTCCTGGGGTGAAGATTCGGGCGACTCCCAGCGCCTCCAGCGTCGGAATGTCCGCCTCGGGGATGATTCCGCCACCGAAGACAACGATGTCTGTCGCGTCGTTGGCTTTCAACAAGTCCATGACCTCGGAAAACAAGGTCATGTGAGCGCCGGACAGGATGCTCATGCCGAT
>Ga0255759_10000564_pt1 | contig 33612 bp, 33 predicted proteins | sample 101ome_20_FD_179959 | JGI IMG/M metagenome (GOLD analysis project Ga0255759, IMG submission 179959) | Coastal salt marsh microbial communities from the Groves Creek Marsh, Skidaway Island, Georgia - 101404AT metaG (version 2) | ecosystem: Environmental > Aquatic > Marine > Intertidal zone >...
GAAAGACGCATAACTTGTGGCGCGCCTTAGCCTTTAGATGTGAGTATATCGTGTTTAATGAATTTCGTAATTGATTTCGGAGCTTCGTTCTTATGAATTCCATGAAGGTGAATAAACTAGCCGCAGCATGTTTGTTAGCAGGAATTATTGCGATGACGAGCGGGTTTGTGACTCGCTTAATCCATCCTGCCGCACCTGTTGAGCACCATGGTGACTCGCATGGAGATCATAAGCGCGTTTTAGGTGCTTATGCTAAGGCCTCAGCCGCCCCCGAAACAGAATCAGCAGAACCTGCTGGTCCAGAGGCTGTTACGCCACTTCTAGCCTCAGCGGACATTGAAGCAGGAAAGAAAGTATTCAAGAAATGTCAGTCTTGCCATAATGCGGATAAAGGCGGGGCTAATAAAACAGGACCAGCACTTTATGGTGTGGTTGGTAATGACATAGCTAGTCATGAAGGTTTTAAATATTCATCTGCGTTAGATGGCGTTGCCGGTAATTGGACATACGATGCCCTAAATCAATTCCTGTATAAGCCAAAGGCTTACGTTAAAGGCACCAAAATGGTATTCGCTGGCCTTAAGAAGACCGCTGATAGGGCTTCTGTAATCGCTTATCTGCGCGCTCAAGATGATTCCCCAGAACCTCTGCCATAACTGCCAAAAAAGCGGAATGACTTATCATGGATCCGCGGGTACCAGGTTGGAGCCCAAGCTTAGCTTGTAGGTTAGCAGACGCCGTTCGTCCGATTCTCAGGGGATATTATCGGCAAGGGCTCCTAATACATGGGAAATCTGACCAGTCTCCTGTAACAAGGGCGGATCGTGAGTGTGAGGCAGCCCTTCGTTCTATTTTGTCGAGAGAAGTTCCTGACCACGGCATAATTGGGGAAGAACAGGGCTCAGAAAAATCTGAAGCAGATTATGTGTGGATTATAGACCCATTGGATGGCACACGTGCATTTGTGTCAGGCAAACCACAATTTGGGTGTCTTATAGCTTTAGCTCATAAAGGTCTGCCCATTGTCGGTGTTATCGATATGCCGATCTTGGAGGAACGCTGGGTAGGAGTGTTAGGGGTAGGTACAACCTTAAATGGAGCTCCTCAGCGAACCCGACATGCAGTTGAATTGAGCGAAGCCCTAATGGGGTGCACTAGCTTAGAGATGTTTTCAGAACCAGACTCTAAAGCAACTTTTGAAAAAATTCGTCAGCAAGTTCGAGACTGTAATTTTGGTGGGGATTGCTACAACTATGGCGTTCTTGCCAGTGGTTTCCTCGATATTGTCGTGGAAACATCTTTAAAGCCATGGGACTACGCTGCTCTTGTACCCATAATTCTTGCAGCAGGGGGTGCAATTACAGATTGGCAGGGCCAGCCTTTAAGCCTTCAGTCGAAGGGTGATGTTGTCGCTTCTAGTGATGCAGCATTGCATCGAAAAGTTTTACCATTTCTTCAGTAAAACTTACGACGATTGGTCTTGCCCTTACGCAGTAAGAACCCCACCATAAGTTACCATGAACTGGCGAATAATCCTTAGACTTATTGTGCTGTCTTTGTGCACACAACCCGCAGTTGCTGAACTGTCTATTGAAGAGCGTCAATGCATTTCTGCGTTACGAACGAAGCCCCAAGAGACTGACGATATCTTTAAACACCATGCTCTTGCATTGCATGGAAGTCCTAAATACCCAGAAAATTTTAAACACTTTGATTATGTAAACCCGAATGCTCCAAAAGGGGGTGTTTTACGGCTCGCATCAGAAGGGTCTTTTGACAGTTTTAACCCTTTTAACAGCAAGGGCACTCCAGTTAATCCTGGAGTTTTCGAAACACTGATGGTTTCCAGTGAAGATGAAGCCTTTTCAGAATATGGCCTTTTAGCTGAAAATATAGAATACCCGGCCGACCGCTCCTGGGTGATTTTTAATTTACGAGCAGAGGCGAGGTGGCAAGACGGTAAGCCAGTAAGCGCTGACGACGTTATTTTTTCTTTCAATACCCTTCGAGAAAAAGGTGCCCCTTTTTATCGTTTCTATTATGGAAATGTTTCGGGGGTGGAAAAGCTTAACAATCGCAGGGTGCGCTTCAATTTTGCTAATAATAAGAACCGAGAGCTTCCACTAATTTTGGGCCAGCTGCCAATTCTACCAATGCATTGGTGGTCAGGGCGCGATTTCTCCGCGACTTTACTGGATCCGCCGCTTGGCTCGGGTCCTTATAAGATTGCTAGTTATGAGCCAGGTAGATTTATTGAACGAACCCGTCATAAGAACTACTGGGGACGGAATCTCGCGGTAAACAGAGGTCAAAATAATTTTGATAGAATTCGGATAGATTATTATCGAGATAGAATTGCTATTCGCGAGGCAGTTAAGGCTGGTGCAGTTGATTATTTTTTAGAAAATCAGGCCAAAGCTTGGGCTGTAGATTGGACTACGCCTGCTATTCAGCAGAAAAAACTAATTAAGAAATTGGTGACAGAAAGTACGCCGCAGGGGATGCAGGCATTTGTTATGAATACCCGAAGAGAGATTTTTCAGGATATTCGCGTAAGGAAAGCGCTTAACCTTGCCTTCGATTTTGAATGGACAAATAAAAATTTATTTTTTGGTCAGTATAAGCGGTCATACAGTTTCTTTTCTAACTCAGAGTTAGCGGCATCTGGCGAAGCAGAAGGTGAGGAGAGGGCAGCTCTAAAGTGTTTAGCAGCCTATTTTCCCGAAGAAATCCTGACAGCTCCTGCCACTCTGCCTGCTACGGACGGATCCGGATGGTCTAGAGAAAATCTACGCCAAGCTTTCCGCCTCCTTAACTCTGCAGGTTGGTCTGTAAAAGATATGAAGTTGGTTAACGAAAAAACCAATCGACAATTTAAATTTGAGTTTCTGTTGGTTAGCCCTGCATTCGAGCGGATCGTTTTGCCTTTTAAGCGTAATCTAGAGCGCCTTGGTATGGAGGTGTCGGTTAGGCTCGTTGATCAGAGTCAATATATTAATCGGTTACGACAATTTGATTTTGACATGATTGTGAGTGGCTGGGGACAGTCGGAATCTCCAGGCAGTGAGCAGCGTGATTATTGGGGTTCAAATGCGGCTGACCGAGAGGGTAGTCGAAATTTTATTGGTATCCAGAATACTGGGATTGATACTCTAATAGAATTACTAATAGAAGCTCCCGACAGAGAAAGCTTAATCGCACGTACTCATGCACTTGATCGCGCTCTGCTTGCTGGACAATGGATTATTCCAAATTGGCATATAGCAGCTGAGCGGATTGTTTATTGGGATAAGTTTGGCCAACCAAAGGTTACGCCATATAAGGGCGTTTCTATAAATACTTGGTGGTTTGACCAAAGCAAAGCATCCAAGCTTTTGGGAGGCAATTAATTGCTGTCCTATATTTTTCGCCGTTTGTTGCTAATTGTTCCGACCTTGTTTGGCATAATGGCAATAAACTTTTTTATAGTACAGGCGGCTCCAGGAGGGCCTGTCGAACAGGTAATCGCTGAATTAACTGGAACCGGTAATGTCTCAGAGCGCATTACGCGTTCGGGCGGTGACTTCAGTGCAGGTCAGAAAAATGGAAGCGTAGATATTTCTGCAAGCGAGAGCAGTACATCATCTTATCGAGGTGCACGCGGCCTAGACCCAGATTTTATTAAAGATCTCGAAAAACGGTTTGGCTTTGACAAGCCTGTACATGAGCGCTTTTTTGAGATGGTTGCAAATTTCATTCAGTTTGATTTTGGCGAAAGCTTTTTTCGTTCAGAAAGAGTTGTTGATCTTGTAATAGATAAGCTGCCTGTATCGATCTCTCTTGGACTTTGGACGACACTTTTTGTTTATTTAATTTCAATACCTCTAGGTATAGCAAAAGCGACAAGAGATGGAGAAGCATTTGATATTTGGACTAGTGCACTTGTAATTATCGGCTATGCCATTCCCGGCTTTCTTTTTGCCGTTCTCCTTCTTGTAGTTTTTGCTGGAGGTAGTTTCCTTCAATGGTTCCCTCTACGGGGGTTAACTTCAGAAAATTTTGACCAAATGACCACAGTGCAGCAAATCTTAGATTACTTCTGGCATTTGGTACTTCCAGTAATCTCAATGGTCATTGGAGGATTTGCTGGCCTCACTTTACTAACCAAAAACTCTTTCTTAGATCAAATAAATCAGCAGTATGTCCTCACGGCACGCTCAAAGGGCTTATCAGAAACGCGGGTTTTATTTGGGCATGTTTTTCGCAATGCAATGTTGATTGTGATAGCAGGATTCCCCGCGGCATTCATCGGTATTTTATTTACTGGAGCTCTTTTAGTTGAAGTGATTTTTTCTTTGGATGGGCTTGGCCTTCTGGGATACGAGGCTGCAATAAAACGCGATTATCCAGTGATGTTTGCTAGCGTCTGGTTTTTCTCACTTCTTGGACTTTTGATGAACCTTGTCGGAGATCTTACTTATATGTGGGTGGATCCACGCATTGATTTTGAGACCCGAAGATCGTGAATATTTCTCCAATAAATAAGCGTCGTTTTGCACAGTTTAAGTCAAATAAGCGTGGTTACTGGTCTGCAATTATTTTCTGTTGCGTATTTTTTATAAGCTTATTTGCTGAATTTATAGCCAACGATAAACCCTTTCTTCTGGTTTATGACGGTGAAATCTACATGCCTGTGATGTCGGCATATCCTGAGACAACTTTTGGTGGAGAATTTCTAACAGAGGCAGATTACAGAGACCCTGTTGTTGCGCAAAAGATCAATGAAAATGGGTGGATGTTATGGCCTTTGATCCGCTTCCATCATGCCACGGTTGCTTGGGACCTTCCTGCACCGGCTCCTACTGGGCCAGATACAACACATATTCTAGGCACAGACGATCAAGCTCGCGATTTGGCTGCTAGGTTGATTTATGGATTTAGAATTTCTGTGCTTTTTGGTTTCACTTTAGTTGTTTTTTCATCATTAATTGGCGTATTTGCTGGGCTGGTCCAAGGGTTTTATGGTGGCTGGATAGATCTAACTGTTCAGAGATTTATTGAAGTTTGGGGCGGACTTCCCCAGCTCTATATCTTGATTATTTTGGCTAGTGTGGTCGAACCAAATTTTTGGTGGCTACTCGGGCTTTTATTATTGTTTAGTTGGGTCAGCTTAGTTGGAGTAGTTCGTGCTGAGACGCTTCGTGCGCGTAATCAAGATTTTGTGCGCGCGGCAAGGGCACTTGGGGTGTCCAACAGCATGATTATTCTACGACATGTACTACCAAACGCGATGGTAGCTACAATTACTTTCCTTCCTTTTATTCTTGCAGGGTCTGTCACTACTCTTACAGCCCTTGATTTTATAGGTTTTGGCCTGCCGCCAGGCTCACCTTCTCTTGGAGAAATGTTGCAACAGGGTAAAAACAATCTTCAGGCGCCTTGGCTTGGATTAACAGGTTTCTTTTCAATAGCGCTTTTGCTGACTCTTCTTGTTTTTGCAGGTGAGGCAGTGCGGGACGCATTTGATCCAAGAAAGACCACCTAATGTCGGGTCCCATTTTAAAGATTAACAATCTGGGTGTAAGCTTTAGGGGGCCTAGTGGAGACCCCAACCTTGTTGTTAAAGACGTCTCTCTAAAGCTTAGTAAGGGAGAAACTTTAGCTTTAGTTGGTGAATCTGGTTCTGGGAAATCGGTCACCGCACTTTCAATCTTGCAACTGCTGCCATACCCAAATGCAGAGCATCCTTCAGGTTCTATACTATTTGACGAGTTAGAAATGGTAGGGGCAACCCAATTCGACTTGCGTCGGGTTCGTGGACAGCGAGTTGGAATGATTTTTCAGGAACCAATGACAAGTTTAAATCCACTGCATTCGGTTGCTCGTCAAATTAGTGAAAGTCTTATTGTCCATCGAAAGTTTTCTAAAACTTCTGCAAGGAGTAGGGCTTTAGAGCTCTTGGAGCTTGTTGGGATTAAAGACGCTAAAGCAAGGCTCGATAGCTACCCCCATCAATTATCTGGGGGGCAGAGGCAACGGGTTATGATTGCGATGGCTTTGGCTAATGAGCCTGATCTGTTAATCGCGGATGAGCCTACAACTGCACTAGATGTCACTATTCAAGCTCAAATTCTAGAACTACTTCGTGAATTACAGGCTAAGCTTGGGATGGCTATCCTTTTGATTACCCATGACTTGAGCATAGTCCGTAAAGTTTCCGACCGTGTTGCTGTAATGAGGCAGGGAAGCATCGTAGAAACAGGGTTAACTCCAGATGTTTTTCGTATGCCGAAGCACGAATACACCCAGAAATTGCTAGATGCTGAGCCAAAAGAACGGCCTATCTCCCCGGATCCCGAGGCCAAAGAAATAATTAGTTCAGAGAACTTAAAAGTTTGGTTTCCAATTAAAAGAGGAATTCTGCGACGCACAAATGGATATATTAAGGCTGTAGATGGCATTTCAATTTCTGTTAAAGCTGGCCAAACCTTGGGTGTCGTAGGAGAGTCTGGATCCGGGAAAAGTACATTAGGTTTGGCCTTGCTTCGTCTTCAAGCAAGCAAAGGAAAAATTAGATTTTGCGGTGTGGATATTAGCACTAAAAGACCTTTTGAACTCAGGTCAATGCGGCGAGAGATGCAGATAGTCTTTCAAGATCCTTACGGCAGCCTTAGTCCTCGTATGACTGTTGGACAGATTATTTCGGAGGGTCTTAAAACTCATAATATCGAAAGCAATGTGAGTAGGCGTGTTTCGGACGTGCTTAAAGAAGTTGGTCTCGAGGCTGAAATGTCTAATCGATATCCAAATGAGTTTTCAGGTGGGCAACGTCAACGTATAGCTATTGCCCGAGCAATAATTCTTGAACCCCGGCTGCTAATTTTAGATGAGCCGACCTCGGCTCTAGACACCACGGTGCAGGCACAAATAATAGAGCTGTTGCACAAATTACAGGTTAAACGAAGTCTTAGTTACATATTTATTAGCCATGACCTAAGAGTGGTCAGAGCACTTGCTCATGATTTAATTGTCATGAAAGAAGGAAAAGTTATTGAGCAGGGTGCAGCTGAACAAATTTTTTCATCTCCGAAACATGAATATACAAAACAATTACTTGGGGCCGCCTTCGACATCGAAAACATTTAATTATATATAAAAATATCAATAATTTATTTAATTTATTAGTTCCAATTTCTTATCAAAATATGTCAGGGCATCCTTTAACGCGTTGCCGCGTTTAACCCGCTCTTTGGCTTTGAATACCAACCATTCGATACCACCAGACCGGCGCCTAATTTTTACTACACTGTATAGTGGTGCATCGAAGGTGTGCTTAAACATTGTGAAACTTGCATATCCAGGCTGAAAATCTATTGCATAATCCTTCCATTCCCCTGCCATAACGTGCCGACTGTATAGGTTCATAAGTTCTCGAAGCTCGTTTGGATGTAAGCTTATTGGTTTAAGTGAACGGCGATAGCCTTCGAGGTCAATTAGCGTGGCCATGTTTGTTCCCAGAACGCTGTCTGTGATTGCGGATAAAATTTTGTAATAACAATTGATAGTTAATGGGAAGATGTTCGCTTGAAGTGGGTGCTGCTGTAAAGGGTTATAATTTCTCAGATTGCGCCAACATGGGTGCCTCTATATGGTGCGGATGGTTTTGGTAGTGAGCAAAAGAGGCATTCTCCCAGTGGTCGATATTTTTGATGAAATTGATGAAGATGTGCGCAAGGAGCGGCTTAATGCCGTTGCAAAGAAATACGGTCCATTTTTTGGGGGCGTAATTGCGCTGATAATTGGAAGTGTCGCGGCGGTTACATTTTGGGAGCAACACAAGGAAGCTAAGAGTGCTGATGCTGGTACTAGCTTCTTGTCAGCAGTTAGAGATGAAACCGTTAATCCAGGTTCTGGTGCTTCAAGTTTTGCACAGGTAGCTGAAGAGGGGCCGGCAGGTTACGGGGTACTTGCGCGAATAAAGCAGGCTGAATCTCTTGCAGCTTCGGGCGATCGAGCAGGAGCCATTCAAGTACTTGACCTGGCAAAAAGTGTCGATGCTCCAGAGCGTTATACTTCGTTAGCAAGCATTCTTTCTCTTTCACTTAGGTCCTATGACGAAAAGCCAGAGGAACTATTGCCACTGGTTGATACTTTGACAGTCTCGGATCATCCATGGCGCTTATTTGCGATTGAGTTAGCTGCCGCATTAGAGTTAAAACTTGGCCGCTTTAATGACGCTAGAAAACGTTTGAATATCATTAGTTCAGATGCTTCCGCTCCGGTTTCGATGCGTGCACGTGCAGAAATGATGCTAAGTGGTCTTCCAGAAAGCTGAAGAAAAACATGAGACTACTAAAATTTGTAGTTTGCTTTGCCGGATTTCTCGTCGCCGCGTGTGGAGACGGAAGCTTTTTAGAAGCCCAGAAGAAGCCCAGGCTTCCTGGTGACCGCATAGACCCATTAGCTAAAATATCCGCGTTGAAACCAGATAGTTCATTGCGTGATGTACAACCTGTTCTTCCCCCTTCCTTTAACGCTGATTGGCCACAACCACACGGAGGTCCTAACCATTCGCCAGGTCATCGGAGCTTATCAAGTCAGCCGTCACTTCAGTGGAGTGTTGATATTGGAGAGGGCACAAATAATGAAGAACGTCGGATACTTTATCCCCCTGTTTCTGATGGTGAACGGCTTTATTCATTAGATGCAGGAGGGCGTGTTATTGCGCTCGCAGCAAATACTGGCGAAGAAATTTGGCAACGCAATCCTGTGCCAGAACAGGAGGAAGATGGGTATGGCGGGGGCTTATCCGTTGCTAACGGTAAGGTGTATTTTGCTGCTGGGTTCAGCGCAGTAATCGCTTTTGATGCTTCTAATGGAGAAGAGCTTTGGCGTACAGCATTACCTACTCCGTCCCGAGCAGCACCTTCGATCGATCGCGGTAGAGTATTTGTTATTACTATTGATAATCGTTTGATTGTTTTGGATGGCAGTGACGGTCGAATTCTTTGGAGTTTCGAGGCTCCAGCTGCATCGGCGACGCTTCTTGGTGGCGCTTCTCCTGCTGCGGCTGCAGGCGCAGTAATTGCTGCGATGTCAACAGGCGAGATCTTTGCCTTTAGTGCCGCTAGCGGTCGAGTTGTTTGGGACGATGCACTTAAAGCAATTCGAGGGGTTGGTCTTTCCCGAGCTATACCAGCTGCACGAGCATTGCCCGTGATAGATAATGATCAGGTTTTTGCTGTGGGCGCAGGAGGTTTTACGACCAGTATAAACTTTGTAACTGGACAACGTATTTGGGATATTGAACTTGGTGGAGCTGAAACTCCTATCGTGCTTGGTGATTACATCTATATGGTCAGTAGTCCTGAGCACTTAGTGGCTCTTCGCCGTAAGGACGGTGCCGTCGTATGGGCTACTAACCTAGGGGAAGTTTTAGGGGATAATGACGATGATGACCCTTTGCATCGTATCTATACTGGACCAATAGCTGCGGGAGGTCATTTGGTTTTAGTTAGAGGTGATGGAGTTCTAATTTTTATCCAACCAAGTGATGGCGCTCTTAAGCAAAGGATTGAGCTACCAGGGCCAACAGTTTTAGCCCCGATTGTCGTTAACGGAACGATGTATATCCTAACTGAGGACGGCGTGCTTGCCGCATACCGTTAATGTTTACGGTCGCTATAGTTGGTCGTCCCAATGTAGGTAAGTCTACGTTATTCAACCGATTAACAGGTAAACGGGCTGCAATTGTTGATAACCAGCCAGGCGTTACTAGAGATAGACGTTTCGGCGCAGCGAACATCGCAGATCTAGAATTTACTGCTATTGATACAGCGGGCTTTGATGACCAAGAGCGGGGGTATCTCGCTGAGGGAATGAGGCGTCAAACTGAAAGGGCATTGGATGAAGCTGATGCCGCTATCATGCTAATTGATGCACGTTCGGGGATTACCCCTTTAGATCAGAGTTTTGCAGAAATTTTAAGAGCATTTGGAAAACCATTCGCGCTTATAGCAAACAAATGTGAAGGCAGGGCAGGCCAAGTTGGTCTTGCGGAAGCTTGGGAATTAGGACTGGGAGAACCCTGTGCAGTTTCCGCTGAACATGGAGAGGGTTTATCGGAACTTTACGATCTCCTTTTAGATCTTAAGCAGAAATCTGGATTTATAGAAAGTGATGCAGCTGTCACGATAACGGAGTCTATAGAGAGCGCAGAAATTGATGTCGATGCTGAAGATGACCCCTTAAGACCGGTTCGCCTTGCAATTATCGGACGCCCTAATGTTGGAAAGTCAACGCTTTTAAACCGTATCCTTGGAGAGGAAAGGGCCCTCGTCGGTCCGGAGCCAGGAGTGACGCGTGACTCAATATCCGTTGATTTCATATGGCGTGAAAAACCTGTCATTCTCTTTGACACTGCAGGAATGAGACGAAGGGCTCGTGTACAGGATACCGTCGAGAAAAAAGCTGTCGGAGACACTTTCGAGGCGGTTAAGTTTGCTGACGTTACCGTATTGATTATAGATGCTAACTTTGGGCTCGAGCGGCAAGACCTGACTATTGCCCACCACGTTGTAACTGAAGGACGAGCATTAGTTATAGGCGTTAATAAATGGGACTCAGTTAAGGACAGAGATGCCAGCATCAGTGGTATCCGCGATAGGATCCTCACATCCCTTCCTGATGCAAAAGGCGTAAGTGTGATTACGCTTTCAGGCCTGACTGGAGATCGAGTAGATAAGCTTTTAGATGCAGCAATGGCTGCTTATGAAATTTGGAATACTCGTGTTTCGACGGGAGCCCTAAATCGTTGGCTAGCGGAAGTTGTTGAAAGGCACCCACCTCCTTTGCATCGAGGGCGCCGCCCAAGACTTCGTTATATGACTCAAATTAAGCGTCGCCCTCCTACCTTTACCCTTTTTGGGGTTGATAGGGACTCATTACCCGAAACCTACTTAAGATATCTGGCGAATGAACTGCGTGTTGCGTTTGACTTTCCGGGTACTCCTATACGTTTCAACCTCCGTCGAGCTGAAAACCCTTTTAAGGATTAAAATTTATGTCACTCTTTCAACCTCCTAAGGATATTCAAGCAGAGGTTTTTATAAGCCTGCCTGAAGAATTTCGTGTGAAGGGAAAAGTGCCCGAGTGGGCAATCATTAATAAAGCTGGGTCAACATTAGACAGTTTTCTCGAGGGCCCTGCTTTTGATAAAGCCGGAAATTTATATTTCGTTGATATAGCTTGGGGGCGCATTTTTAGAGCAGACCCCGCAGGAAATATTGATTTAGTAACAGAGTATGATGGTGAACCAAACGGCTTGAAAGTTATGGCTGATGGTTCCTTAATGGTGGCAGATTACAAAAACGGTTTAATGTCAGTAGATCCAGCATCTGGTTCTGTTACACCTCATTGCACGCGATATCGTCTAGAAGCCTTTAAGGGTGTGAACGACTTATGTATTTCTAAGAACGGAACAATTTGGTTCACTGACCAGGGACAAACGGGTCTACAAGATCCAACTGGGCGAATTTTTCGGCTACAGGTTGATGGCTCCCTAGACTGTTTTCTTGAAGGAATTCCAAGTCCTAATGGGTTGGTTCTTAACCAATCAGAAACTATTCTTTTTATAGCCGTTACACGCGGTAACAATGTCTGGCGTGCTCCGATAATGCCAGACGGAATGCCAAGCAAGGTGGGCGTGTTTTTACAGTTGTCTGGTGGCGGTGGACCAGATGGGATGGCTTTAACAGCAGATGGGGGATTAGTCGTAGCTCATGCTGGCATGGGCTCTGTATGGGTTTTTTCACCATTAGGTGAACCATTATATCGCGTGAGATGCGAAACGGGTGTTACATCGACCAATATCGCATTTGGTGGAGCCGATAATCGGGATCTTTACATCACAGAAAGCGAGTCTGGTCATATTCTAAAGGCAACGCTTCCTGTTTCTGGACTTCCTCTGCAGCACTTAAACTAATTGGATCGAGTAGCTATCTGATCTTTCAATAAAGGTTCCAATTACCTTTGCTTCTGGATAGCCATTAGAACGTAATGAATTTAATGCTAATTCAGAACTCTGAGCCGGAATAGCTGCAAGAAGTCCTCCAGATGTTTGAGGGTCAAACAGGAGACGGTTTTCTTGCCGAACCAAAAGGTTCGAAATTCGCGAAGCAAAAGCAGAATTAGGTTCAGCCATCGTGCTCTCTATTCCAGCTTTTAAGGCTTTTATTGCTCCTGATAAATAAGGTATCGAGTCACTCTTAATTTGAGCAGATAAGCTGGCACCGTCAGCCATTTCTATTAAATGTCCTGCAAGTCCAAATCCGGTAACATCAGTTAAAGCATGAGTGCCCAAATCGGCTAAAATCTTAGAGGCACATTCATTGGATTTTCTCATTTGAAGTATTGCTTCTTCAAAATCACTATGATCGGCAGCAGCATGCATATTTGCCGCTAAAATGGCTCCAAGGCCTATTGGTTTTGTAAGGATGATATGATCGCCTAGTTCTGCTCCTGCTTTATGCTTAATCATTTCATTTGCGATGAACCCATTTACACTAAGTCCAAGAGCTAATTCCGCGCCTTCACCGGTATGTCCTCCAACCAATGTTGCTCCTGCTTGTTCCAAGGCATCCTTTACTCCAGTAAGTAACTGGAGCAAGTCACGTTCCGTAGCGCTTTCGCTGCCAAAAGGTAAAATTGCAGTCACTAGCGCGCTGGAAGGCTTTGCACCCATTGCATAAATATCACTAAGAGCGTGCTTTGTAGAAATCTCACCAAATAAATAAGGATCACCTAAGAAGGCTCGGAAATGGTCAACTGTTTGTACCAATTTTGCTCCTGGTGGAGGCGTAATTATCGCTGCGTCATCCCCTGTATTATTTGATAAGCCAAGCCGCTTTAGTACACGCCTCAAAATGGGACTTGATATTTTTGCTCCACAACCACCACAACGCATCTGATGGTTAATCTCTTGAGATTGCGCTGTTTCGGATGAAGCTGTGGGCATTGGGGGAAGTTGTGAATAACGAGCCATCCACCTTCGGTCGAGAATGTCCTTCCACTTCCAAACCCAACGGCCTGAAAACGCCAACTTCCCATACGACGCTACTGCGGTTTTGTGGCCAGTTGTAATGATAGCCAAAGTTCGTTTTTGTGGACGCCACTTTAACAAAGGCATGCCCAGTGCAGCTCGGCGGAGATTTTGAGCAAGGAGGGGGCCTTGGCGAACTGCATAGACGCCTGACTTAGCAACGGGAGAGTTGCTAAACTCAGCGCAATCCCCAGCAGCAAATATATCTGGATGACTGCGGCTCTGTAGCGATGAATTGATTTTTAAAAATCCATTTTCGTTTGTGGCAAGTCCAGTTAATGCTAGCCAATTGGGAGCTGCAGCCCCTGTAGCCAACACAAAAAAATCGGCTGTGAGCTTTTCGCCAGTATGCAGAGTTACCTCCGCCTCATTGTTTGCAATGGCGCGAGCTTTAAATCGCAATGTAATATTTTTACTGACAAGGGCCTCTTTTATTTGGCGTCGAACTGAAGCCCCATGTCCAGGTAGAATGTCATCTGTATCCGATATTAATGTTATAGAGGCTGAATTATTTTTATGCTCAAAATACGCATGCAACGATATCGCTGTTTCTATTCCTCCTGCACCAGCTCCAGCAATTACAATTTCAGGGTGCGCAACGTTCTTCTTTTCAAGCTTTTGTAAGCTTTTTAGGAACTGTTGTATTGGTTTTACTGGGAATGCATACTCAGCGGCTTCCTCAATATCTGTAATTGGTGGGGTTGAGCCAATATTAACAGATAGAACGTTGTAAGCGACTGGTGGTCTGTTTTTTAGAATGACTTCCTGGCTAACGGGATCAATATTGACCGCCTTATCACAGATAAAATCAATTCTTCCCCACCGTGTCAGTTGATTTAAATCAATATAGCTTTCATCAGCAGTGTATTCGCCACGAATAAGTCCAGGAAGCATTCCTGAGTAGGGTGTTCTCATATCCTCAGATATAACTGTTAACCTCACACCGGGCTCAGGACGCATGGCAAATGCCTTGATCACTGCCAGATGGGCATGACCACCACCAATGAGAACAATATCTTTTTCTACAGGGGCTGCGTGCTGCAACGGAATGACCTTGTCAAATTGTGTAGATAAAGTGACTTTAGGTTGCAGCTAAACAAACCAAGTGCCACCTGCAAATTATAAACGGGTAAAACATAGTTTTTAAAAGTCTATCTAAAATGTCCTTAAGGTGTTTGCGGTTGAAATTTTTTGATGGTCATCGCGTGCGAGACCATGGAAGCATTCGCCTTAGTGTATTATCTCCATCACAAAAATGATGTTTAAGCGCGGCAAGAGAGTGAACGAGGATAAGACAGATCAATAGATTTCCAATAATTTCGTGAGCGACTTTAGACGCAACCAGGATGCTCTCGCTTGAGCTAAAAAGATTTGGAACAATCATTCCAGAATTAAACATATCGATCGGCGTACCACTTGCAGATGCCATCATCCAACCACTTATTGGTAGTCCTGCTATGCAGGCGTAAAGAAAGATATGAGCCCATTTGGCTAGAAGAGCTTGTTTTTGATTGATGGTCGAAATTGGGGTGGGAGGTGGATCAATCTTACGCCAAGCCAACCGTAGCAAAACTACTGTTAGCACTATCATTCCAAGCGATTTGTGAAAGGCGTAGAGCTCAAACTTAAGTGGGCTAAGTTCAAGTTCATGCATATAAATGCCAAGCGCCATCATAACTAAGATCAGAGCGACTGTTATCCAGTGAAAAAATTTTGCGAGGCTACCAAAGGTATTTTTAGTATTTCTGATACCCATGACAGATTTCTTTATTTAGGAGAGGCTTCAAAAGCTATTTTTATCGTAACTTCGTTGGAAACAAATGCGCGCCATGCGCTAAGTCCCCAGTCGCGCCTGTTAATTGTAGCTTCAGCTTGAATTCCAATAATTGGTGAACCTGTAAATGGATGTTTTGCCTCCCCATTAAATTGGGCCTTAAATATGACTGGGCGTTTTTTGCCTTTGAGTTCAAGCTCCCCTTCAACGTGGCCAGTGTTATCGCTCTTTCGAACAATCCTAGTGCTAGTGAATGTCATATATGGAAAATTTTGCGCGTCGAAAAACTGATCGCCTACAAGTATCTCGTTCATTAGACCGTCGTCGGTCTCTAAACTTTTTGTTGATATTTTAACCTTTACGGAGCTGTTCTCAGCAACCTGTCTATCATAATCCAGCTGTATTTCTGCTTTCTTAAAGCGACCGTAGTACGGAAGTATCCCTAAATGTTGGACGGAAAATTGAACAAATGTGTGCTTTGGGTCTGCCTGCCAGGGAGAAGCAAAGGCATCAATGGATGAAATGAATAAGATTACCGCAGCTAAACACGGTGAGATTATTTTCAAAACCATTTTTAAGCCCTTCAAGTGCCTAATGCTTCTGCGCTCTTAACAATGCGGAGACCAACATATACAACCCTGAATTCATTAAATCATATTTATATCATTATCGCAGTGTTTTTAATCATCTGATGATGCCATCTCCCCCAAAGTAACCGGGGATATAGGCATACGAACACGCATTGGTTCTACTTCGCCTACCTTCTTTCCCTTACTTTGGGCAATTATCGCGGCTGTCATATCTGCACATATTCGACCTTGGCATGGCCCCATTCCAGAACGAAGGAATGCTTTGAGTTGGTTTGGGCCCTGTGCGCCCATTTTTACTGCATCGCGTATTTCACCAGCAGAAACTTCTTCACATCTACACACAATTGTTGAATCCTTCGGATGAGTAAATGCTTTAGCTGGTGGGTAGAGCGCGTTCAAAAATGGTCGGCTTGCTCTTGCTTTTCCAAGCTTCCGTAGCTCTTCTGAGTTAACGCTTAAGTCTCCTTTGAGTGAATGGCTAACTGCTGCTCCTGCAAGAGATCCCATAGCTGATGCTGCCTTCCATCCTCCAATACCTGAGGCATCACCTGCCACAAATACCCATGGGTTTTCTGCAAGCTGGCCAGCAATAGATACAAGTTTAGGTCGCCATGAAGCGTCTGATTTGTCGTACCACATGGGTATGCGCATTGATCTGAGTAGTTGAGTATTCGGAACAACGCCATCGTGTATGAGTAAAGTAGATGCGGAGCATTCTCCGGCTTTGCCTCTTAATGTTTTCCATGTCACCCGCTCAAGATGGTTTTTCCCATGCGCTTCTATGGAAATTACATTTTTGACCGAAGTTTTTGTTCCGAAAGTGCTATTTAAACGCCAAGCAATACCCTTTGCTAGGTCTGCAGCTCCAGCAAAGGCTCCGGGGAGGTGAGGTATAGCTTTCCAAATACTATTTTGATGATCTAAACGAAGGAGAACATCTGGCTCTATGCCGACTGCTTTTAATTGTGACAAAATAAGAAGAAAAAGAGGTCCTTGGCCTGCGAGTATAAAAGGCCTTTTTGGGACTAAGTCTGCAGTTTTCAGTGCAATTTGCGCTGCTCCAGCAGTTATTACACCTGGCAAGGTCCAGCCAGGGAAAGGCATGGACCGCTCTTGGGCACCTACAGCTATTATCAGGCGTTTAGCGGCTATACGTTTAACGCTTCCGTTGTGCAGGTAAAGAATAATGCCGCCGTTTTTGCTTTCTGTTTCCTCGACACCAATTACCCGGGCGTCTGGCCGATAATCTACGTTAGATGATAAAAAGTAGTTAATGGGATTGAGGCCTCGACGATAATCATTCCCAAAGTGCGATAGATCACGCCTTTGTTCTACCTGTTTCAAAGAGCGCCAGATTTGACCGCCGGGCATGGCTTGTTCGTCTAAAACAACAACTTCATTATTTGAAGCCGCTTTTGCAGCCGCTAAACCAGCTGGGCCAGCACCAATTATTACCACCTCAGTTGCTTCAGTTTTCATCAAGCTCCTCCACGCTTGGTCTATTGCTTTGTAATCTCACTGCCATGCCTTCGGCGACAGTAACCAAGCAAGCTTGTTTATTTGGACTGCCATCAATATTCATGAGACATTCAAAACAGGAACCCATTAAGCAGTAGGGGGCTCGTGGTTTTCCAGAAACAGGATTATGGCGCGTTGGAAAATGCTGTGAAGCTAATACCGCACTTGCGACACTCTCACCGGCACGGGCAATAGAGAGTTTTCCATTTATTGTAATATTTACAATATGTTCGACCGAAATTTTGCTTCTACGTGTTAGCACTGTTGTCCTTTTTGGAAGCGGGTGGATGAAAATTCTTCAAAGCCAATTGCCATTCGACCCTCCAAAATCCATTCGGGGATGCGCGAAGAATGTATAGCTGCCAATGTAACGCCTGAGTGGTTTGTAACCATGAAGACACCTGGATGTGTTTTTGACTCGTCGTAGATTGGGCATCCATCTGGAGGCATTATTCTAAGTGCTCCCCAGCCCCTAACAATATTTACGTTTTTCAGTGCAGGTAGAATTTTTATAGCTCGGGCTGCAATGTCATTTGACACATCGACTGTATTTTTATCATCAAATCCCACTTCCTCATGGCTGACGCCTAAGAGTATAGACCCTTCGTCTGTCTGCCTCATTGACTCAGTGGGCATTGGAAGAATTTTGTCTAGGCGCTCTGTCACGAGTACCTGGCCCCGTTGAGGGCGTGTTGGGCAATGCAAGCCGCATTGTGCCGCAAGAGGCGGTATACCGTGCCCGCAAGCGATTACTACCTTCTCGGCATAGACTGAAGCTTGCCCAGAGATCTGTATTTTATAGATATTTCCCGGGGAACGGCTAATACTTTCAACACTGCTATTTATTTGATAATGCCCACCATGTTTTTGAAATGCATGCAGCATGGCGCGAAGCAGTTTTAAAGGATTTACGTGCCCATCATATTTGCAATAAGCACCCGCTTGAACACTATCCCCAAATCTTACACCTGGAATTAATTCTTCAATTGTTTTGCGATCAATCATTTCGGCTTCGTATGGAAGGTTTCCAGCCTGTGCTTTCATCTGATCGATTACATTTTGCGACGCGTTAAATTCTTCATGTGAAGTGCATAATGAGAGGCCGCCACGCTGCTCGTGACCAATTTCCAATCCTGTTTCTTCAGTAAGGATGCCGGCAAAGTCTGAGTAAATAGCAGCAGATTCTCGCGTCCACTCTTGATATCTCTGGAGACCTAGGCCTTTTGTTTGAGTCCAAACTAACCCAAAATTTCCCCGGGCAGTGCGGAGGGCATTATCACCCTCATCCAAAATTATGACCTCTGAACGCTTGCGAGCGAGCCCAAGGCCGATAGCCGCACCGACCATTCCTCCACCAATTACTGCGACTTCTGCGGTCTGCGTCATTAAACGCCTCATCGTTTAATACCTTCATAACGATAGCCTCTTTGTCGCGCCTTAACTAGTTTAGTTTACATTGCGTCCATCTCTTATAACGCTTAGCTTCCGCAAGCAGAGAATCTAGGATCTACGTCCAATTAACCTTGTAGGAAAGGTTGTTAAATTATGGGCATTATCGCTGACCGTCTGAATGTTATTAAACCCTCCGCGACCGTTGCATTAAACTCAAAAGCAATGGAGATGAAAGCAGCTGGGGAGGATGTCATTGCTTTGGCGGCAGGTGAACCGGATTTTGATACACCAGAATCAGCAAAGGTTGCTGGCATTGCTGCAATTCAATCGGGTGATACCAAATACACAGCTCCAGATGGCCGACCAGAATTAAAAGCAGCGGTTGCGCGGAAGTTTGAGCGTGAGAATAATGTTAAATATGACCCAAAACAGGTAAGCATTGGTAATGGCGGAAAGCATGTTCTTTACAATGCCTTAATGGCAACAGTTAATCCTGGTGATGAGGTTATAATTCCTGCTCCTTATTGGACGAGCTATCCTGATATGGTGCGTCTGGCCGAAGGGCAGCCAATCATTGTGCCTTGCTTGCAAGAAAACCGCTTCAAAATGACGGCTCAACAACTAGAAGAGGCGATAACTCCTAAAACAAAATGGCTTATTTTTAATACGCCATCTAACCCGACAGGAGCTGCGTACACCTGGGAAGAAACCAAAGCCCTTACAGATGTGCTCATGCGTCATGAACATGTTTTGGTGATGACCGATGATATGTACGAGCACATCGTATACGATGACTTTAAGCCTTGTACTATTGCAGAAGTAGAACCAAGCTTATACGACCGTACGCTGACCACAAATGGTGTTTCTAAGGCGTATGCCATGACAGGTTGGCGAATTGGTTACGCGGCGGGCCCAATTTCCATCATTAATGCAATGCGCACTATTCAGTCGCAGAGCACAACAAATCCATCATCGATTAGCCAAACAGCAGCTGTTGCTGCCCTTGATGGGCCCCAAGAGTTTATTAAAGAAAGAGCTGAAGCATTTCAGCGTAGACGTGATCTAATTGTCTCATTGTTGAATCAAGCATCTGGTCTGGATTGCCTTACTCCAGAAGGGGCGTTTTATGTTTATCCTTCCTGTGCCGGAACTTTGGGTAAGGTAACTCCGGAGGGTAAAACCATTGAAACAGATGATGATTTTGCAGCCTATCTATTGGAAACAGAAAAGGTGGTGGTAGTACCCGGCTCAGCTTTTGGGCTAAGTCCCCATTTCCGCATTTCCTATGCCACTTCGGATGCAACTTTAGAGGAAGCTGGTACGCGCATACAGCGGGCCTGTGCTGCGCTTCGCTAATGGGAAAAAGTTGTACAGTTTCTAATACTTGGCGTGCTTAGACAGCGTATTTTCAAATAAGAAATCTATTCCTTTAGTGAGCTTAATATAAAAAAACAATATTAAGCAAAAACACTAATACATTGATTTAATTATAATCATTAACCCCTAATTGCCCGAAAATATAGCCAATCGGGTAGGTGTTTGGCGATATAAAAGATCAGCGCAAACCGTCTTGGAAATGAACTTCGAAATTTTCCACTACGCATTATTCTCATTGTTCGTTTAGCTGCATCTTTAGCTGACATTATGAAGGGCATGGGAAATTTGTTTTTGTCTGTAAGGCGAGATTTTATAAAACCTGGGTTTATGATTTGGATTGTAAACTTTTTGGGATCTAAATCGGTCTTCAAGCATTCAGCTAAGTGAATTAATCCCGCTTTGCTGGAACTATATCCAATAGAGCCGGGCAAGCCGATCAAACCCGAGAGTGATCCAATTAACACTATATGACCACCGTTATTAGTATCCATTTTTGGGATTATATGGCTGAGAGTTCTGAAGGCTCCCAAAAGATTGATATCTAACATTGCTTCGGCAACATTTGCCTGCCATGACGAGGCGGACATAGGCTCATAAATGCCTGCCGAATATATAACGCCGTCTAATTTTGGAATTTGCTGACAGGCTGAAGTTACACTGTCTGCATTGCTAACATCTATGGGAATTACCGTGGTTGAACCAGGCAGATCGTTTGCAAGTTCATTCAAGCGCTCCGCATTCCTGGCCGACAAAATTAGCTGAACCCCGGCAGACGAAAGTTCATGAGCCAATGCGCGGCCAAGACCTTCTGAGGCCCCGATTAGCCAGTATGTTTTACCACTTAATTCGATCATTATTCAGCGGCGATTTGAACCGCGCTCGCCTGGTCCGTGCGCACAAATACTGCCATTAATTCTGCAACCTTAATGCCAAATTTTCTCATTTCAGATCTGTTTACGATGGATCCATCTGGCATGACGTACAACCAATCATTAACATTTAACACATGTCCTCCAGCCCTTTCAGGAAGTTTTAAGGAATAAGACATTCGAATTGCATCTCCTCCTAACTCCCCAATTCCAACACCGATTACATCATCAGCTGTAGCAGCAAATTTTTTCCCATTATCGGTAATTTGGATGGCCCACTGTCTTCGATCTATTGCTCCTGATGCGTAGGTGAATCTCTCATTCAGTTCACCACTATCTCCATTAAACGTCCCTTCAATTTCAGCGGTAAACCTGGAAATTACGCGACCTGTATAATTATAAATTACACCGTGGGCCGTAAAATTCCCGTCAAGCACTTGCGCCAAGCTATCAGCGGTGATTGGTTTTCCCGCCGAGTAGTCCGAGATCCTCTGAGCACCAAAACCATAAAAGGAATTCCATGCAAAATACCCAAGGATCGCTAGCGTAATCCCTGTAATTAAGAGACCAAATGAACTCACAACAGACCTCCAGTCACTCATTATCTGTTAATCGAAAGAATGGACGGTTTCTCGACCAAGTAATTGAGCAGTTGCATTGGGGAATTTGCTCTTTTCTCCCAGCCAAATCTCAAAAAAATCTTTTTTCAATTGAGGGCGCTCAAGGGTGCAGCGATCTTTACCATTTTGAAAAAATTGAACTTTTGAATCTGAAACTGGAAGTGCGGTAATCCTGTCTCCAGGGATAACATCATCAATGCAGGCTCTAAAGGCATCTCTAAACTCGTTTAGACCTGCTTCATCACTACCTAAACGCGCCATCTCTTTTGCGGTAGTTTTTGCTAGGGATTTAGCTGAAAACTCACGTGTATATGTGAGCGTTAGTGCAAATGGCTGTGACCAATTAAATGTTTTTTCTTTACTCCAAAGAGTGGCATCAAAAATACGCCAAAAAAGCAGTCTAACACTCGCACTGCCTACCATATTTTGTCCTGCGGCAAGGGATGCGAGTTCTGGTGGTGGGGCAGACATAGCAAGCCCCGGCCAAAAGATTACCAAGCTAAATAATATTCCAAATTTACGCATGAGAAAGCTCGATCTGCATGACGTCGGTGCGCCCAGACGAAAAAGTTGCTGCACAGATTGCTAAGTAGTAGCGCCATACTCGGACAAACCGATCGTCATAACCAAGGTCATGTATCTCTGATAATGAGGCTTCGAACTTGTCTAACCATAGCCGCAAGGTCTTTGCGTAGTCTTTACCAAAGCGGAATAAGCCGTCGACTTTAAGACCAGCGTTTTCAGCCGACTCCTGTATTTTTTGAGGAGATAACAACATGCCTCCTGGAAAAACATGCTGCCGTATAAAATCTGAGCGACTGCGATAAATAGGGAAATAGCTGTCTTCTACTACAATTGCTTGGATTGCAGCTTTGCCATGATCTGCTAGACAGTCTTTAATAGTCTTAAAATATCTTGGCCAATATTGCTCGCCAACTGCCTCGATCATTTCGATTGAGACAATGCTATCGAACTTTCCTTTGATATCGCGATAATCTTTAAGCTGAATGACAGCTTCATTCTTAAGCCGTTGTGTTGCGTAATGATGTTGTCTTGGCGAGATCGTTATTGCTGTAAGATCACGACCTGCTTCGACAGCTAATTCTGCAAATCCGCCCCATCCACATCCTATTTCTAAAGTCTTTTTGCCCGCAGTGGCCGTTATATCAAGTAACCGCTGGTATTTTCTTTTTTGAGCGGTGGCAAGGTCATCAGAAACATTTGAAAATAATGCACTTGAATAGGTCATCGTTTCATCAAGCCAGAGACGATAAAAATCATCCCCTACGTCGTAATGAGCGGTAATATTACGAACGCTTCCTTTACGGTTATTTCTGCGGATTATTCTGTCAGAAACAATAAGGAAAAGCCTTTTGAGTGGATTAGCACTTAACTCAGCTTCAAACGCCGCAGCGTTATCAATCGTAAACCTTGCTAGAGCTTCAATATCTGGACTGTCCCATAACCCTTCTAGATAAGCTTCACCCCAACCTACGTCACCCTTGGAAACAAGAGCACTTATTGCTCCCCAATGTTTAATTGTTACTTCAGCACGAGGTTCCCCACTACCGATTAATTGTGCTTTTCCAGAGGGGTAGATAACTTTAAGCGAACCACGTTCGGTGCGCTCTCCAATCTTTACAAGGCGTCTGGCTAACGCCCTTAAAACACCGGCTTCAGCGGAGTTGTTTTCAATTTTGAGTTGAGAGTAGAGATCGGAATGGGTCATGCGGTTATATCTTCCGTAGGAGGACTTGGACGTTTGCGAAAAGTTGCACCTTTGAGCACAAGCTTCAGCGCCTGCCAATGTATTAAACCGCTTACACTTATGCCACCAAATGGCCTTTTTAAGGCCATGTAGAGAGCATGTTTGATGGACATTTCTTTAAAATGACCAGAGAGGGTTGCCCTAAGTCCTCCATTTTCATGACGATGATCGATTACAATCGAAAAATAGTTTTCGTGAAGGTCAAAGCTAAAATTATAACTTCCAATGATTTGCTGAAATGGGGAGACATGAAAGCGTTTTGGTAAACAAATCTTTGCTCCACTTTCTAGCTTGTCGTCTCCTTCAGCCCTGCAGAAGTAAGAATGTCTATCACCATAGGTGTTATTAACCTCTGCTAGAACAGCTAGCACCTCTCCTGACTTGTTAACAAAGAACCAAAAACTTACCGGGTTGAATAAAAATCCGAACCGTCTTGGCTGCGTGAGAAGCCACAAACTGTCAATTTCATTTTTTCCCAAACCTTGGCTTTGTGCTTGCTCAAGTGCCCAATCGGACATTGAACCATCACCGCTACCGTGGTCTTTGTCTAAGATCCCAAGTGGCGAATATTTATTCTTTGAAAAAGGGAAGGGGAGGTATCCAGCATTAGGCCAAATACGCACCAACACGAGGTCTATTGAGTACGAAAATCGATTGTCAGGAGCGTCCAGCCGGCCATGCCAGGTTTTGCCATCGAGCACAGCCGCAGCATTGTTAGGCCAAGAAATCATGCGAAAGCCGCCTCAACGCTTTTAGCGGCATTTAAGCCGCTCAAAATTCCATCCTCATGGAAACCATATCTATGGTATGCACCTGCGAACCAAAGATTGCCATCACCCTGTAATTTTTCTAATTTTGACTGTGCTTGAACCGCCCTACTATCAAACTGAGGGTGGGCAAATTCGGCCGTAGAATAAATCTGAGAGCTCTGTATTGGGCGGTTTGGATTTAGCGTCACAAAAATGTTTTCTGGGCAAGGAAGCCCTTGAAGATTATTCATCCAATATGTGACACCAATTTTTTCTGGGTTTTCCCCGAGACTTCCTACGTAATTCCAGCTCGACCAGCAGCTGGTTCGTTTAGGCATAAAGCTTGGATCGCTGTGCAGCACTACTTCATTGGACGAATATCGAATATTACTGAGCGCAGATGTTAGAGACAGGGGAGCATCAGAGACGAGTTTTAAGGCCTGATCAGAGTGGCATGCTAATACAACTACATCAAACTGCTCGGCAGGCATCCCAACTGGCTTAATTAAAGGAGCTTTTCCTCCCTTAACCATTTCAATTGGTTGAGCTTTTCGGATACCAACACCTAGATTGAGAAGGTAAGTTTCAAGCTGTTGTACATAGACCTGGCTACCGCCTTCAACAGTGCGCCATTCAGGTTGTCCAGTTGATGCCAATAATCCATGGTTATGAAAAAATCTGCTCATTGTAGCAGCGGGGAAATCTAAAATTTCTGATGGAGCAGCGCTCCATATTGCTCCCGCAAATGGCAAAAGATAACGTTCTTCGAAAGTCCTACTCATTCCAATTTCTTTGAGGAATGCGCCTAAGCTTAGGTCTTCCCTATCCAAAGCGAGGTGAGCCTTTTTATTAAACCTAAGAATATCAACGACCATTTTGTAAAAATTTGGTCGAAGAAAATTTCGACGCTGACCCACAAGAGCGCTTAAACGGAGGCCATATTCAAACCGACCGTTATCAAAACTAGCAGAAAACGACATATTTGATTTTTTTGTAGGAGTTCCTAATTCGTTAAAAAGCGCTTTGAGATTTGGATAGTTTCTGTCGTTAAATACGATGAACCCCATGTCAGTTGGGATATCTCTGTTTGAACCAGCCATTACTGTATGCGCATGGCCACCAAGCTTATCACTGGCTTCAAACACTGTTACATTGTGGCCGGATGCAAGAGCACGAGCTGCCCCTAATCCAGAAATGCCAGCGCCAACAATGGCTATATTACGTCGGCTTTTATTCAGGGGAGGGTCAAACGGCATCAGGGCTCTCAGAGTCTAATCTTAGATGTATACGTTGATTGTTATTATTTGGATTTACTTTGTTTATTTTAAGTTATCGAGAAAATATTTGGCCTGAGCAGAAATGTTTTTTCTTTGTATTTCTGTAAAGCGCTTCAATGTTTTGTATGGAAACGCCATTCTAGGATTGTCTTCTAAGACATCCTGGTTTCTTGCCATAAAATCCCAGTACAGATAATTGAATGGGCAGGCGTTTGATCCTTCCCGTTTTTTAACATCATACTTGCATGATCTGCAGTAATCAGACATTCGATTTATATAAGCGCCCGATGCTGCGTAAGGCTTTGACGCGAGCAAGCCGCCATCTGCGTAAAGAGCCATTCCGATAGTGTTCGGATGCTCTACCCATTCAAAGGCATCAGCATAGACGGACAAATACCACTCAGATGTTTCCGCTGGATCAATTCCAGCTAAAAGAGCGAAGTTGCCCGTTACCATTAATCTCTGAATGTGGTGTGCGTATGCATACTCGCTAGTTGAATTAATCGCTTCTGAAATGCAGCGCATATCGGTTTTTCCAGTCCAATACAGGTCTGGAAGTGGACGGTTTGCTTTGAAGAAATTTGATTCCGTATAGCCTGGCATTCGATGCCAATATATGCCGCGTACATACTCTCGCCATCCAAGAATTTGCCTGATAAATCCTTCGGCTGCATTAATTGGAACACGACCACTATCATAAGCGGCCTCCGCTTTAGAGCACACCTCTTTTGGACTTAGAAGACCGATATTAATGTAAGGTGCTAGTAGGCTGTGAAATAGAAAAGAGTTGTTTGCTTTCATAGCATCTTGGTAATCACCAAAATTTTCCAAACATGCTTCAATAAAATGGTCTAATGCAGCTAGAGCGTCTTTCCTTTGCACAGCCCAATTAAATTTATCTAAGCTTCCAAAATGCTCGCTAAAATATTCTTCTACCAGGGCTATAACATCTATTACCTTTTCATTGGGGCAGAATTTCAGCCGATCAGGTAATTCAAACGTCTTAGGTAATGATTTACGATTAGATTGGTCAAAATTCCACTTGCCGCCCTTTGGGGAATTCCCATCCATCAAAATCCCTGTCTTTCGGCGCAGTTCACGATAAAAGAACTCCATTCGAAGGGATTTGCGATTTTTTGCCCACGCTTCAAAATCATTTATATCCGAAAAAAACCGATCATCTTTTCGGATAACTACATCGGTAGGATGGTTTTTTGCCCAGTTACTTAATTGGTCAAAAAGCCGATATTCAGCAGGTGTAGTGATACAAATCAAATCTGGAGAAAGATCTTTGATCGCTCTATTTAATTCACCAATTATTGAACCGGAGTTTTCGACATCGTCTAAATTTGTATATCGCACTTGGAAGCCTTCGCTTTTGAGTTCTTCTGCGAAGTGGCGCATAGCTGATAAGATAAATACTATCTTTTGTTTGTGGTGTCTTACGTATGTTGCTTCCTGCATAACTTCGGCCATTAAGATGACGTCAGTTCTACTATCAATCCCCTCAAGTGCACTGATATCTCTATTGAGCTGGTCTCCTAATATTAACCTAAGCGTTTTCATAAAACCTCGTCATCACCATGGGATTGGTTTGCCGAGGTGATCAAAGAATGCCCCGGAGTCTTGAGTTGTTAGCTTACCCAGTACAGACAAAATCTGTTTTGCTGCTACCTCTGGGGTGCGAACATCCAGCCCATTTTTCGAAAAAGGCTTTGAAAGTTCAGTTGATGTTGTACCAGGATGAATACTTACTAGGACGCTATCCACATTAGTCCGACGCAGTTCTACAGCCATGGTTTTTATGATCTGGTTCAAAGCTGCTTTTGAAGCCCGGTAGGAGTGCCATCCTCCAAGAGAATTGTCGCCAATACTTCCGACCCTTGCTGATAAGCAAGCGAATACAGATCTTTCGCCTTTGGGTGCGAGTGGTAAAAAATGTTTTAATAAAAGCGCCGGCCCAATTGTGTTTATAGCGAATGAATTGGACAGTGATGCCGCTGATAGGTCTTTCAACCTTTTTTCTGGCCGCTGATCTAAACCATGTAAAAAACCAGTGGCGACAATCAATACTTTAATTTTTATGCCAGATGCAGCCAATTCTTGTGCTGCGTTCATAATTGAATCTTCGTTAAGCAGGTCTATGTTTGGCGCGCTTTTCCTGTCAATTGCGACGACTGTGTCAAAACTTTTATCAAGGGTAAGCTCGTTACATAAAGCTGAGCCTATTCCACCTGAAGACCCAATAACTACAGCAGCTAATTTTTCTAAGTTTGTCATGAAGAACAATTTATGGCGACTGGATCGTAAACCAATCCGCTGCTCTGAATAATTACCAAGCCTTTTTCAATTTGTAGACTTGGAGCGGGAGAAGGGATTCGAACCCTCGACCCTCACGTTGGCAACGTGATGCTCTACCCCTGAGCTACTCCCGCGATACAGAATATCTGGATGGAAAATCCGTACTCCGGTTTATGTACGAAGCGATTAATGTGTGCAAGCTTAAATTTGTGCGCCCCCACTACTTTTTGTGGGATTTAGTATATTTATTGGCGCAGCTGAGGCCCCTTAACAATTAAATAAGATCTGTCTGGCGGACATTTAAATTCTTTTATCCAAGTCTATGTTCAAGAAATTCCAACCGATCTTGGCCCCAAAAGATTTCTTCGTCAGTTACGTAGCTTGGTATCCCAAAAACACCGCGATCAAGGGCTCGGTTAGTGTTGTCTTCAAACTCTTCAAGAACTCCTTGGTCCTGGGCTGCATTAATCACCACATCTCCAGGCAGACCAACCAATTCAATTATTTCGGACAGGGTATTCCAATCATTAATATCTTTGTCATCAACCCAACAAGCTTTTGGTATTTCATAAACCAAAGGTCCAGGGTCAGCGCCTAAGCGATCTGCTGCTATAACTACAGAAGCGGCCCGCTTCTGAGAGACTGGATAAAATGCAGGTTTCTCAGAGAGAGGTAATTGGTAACGCTCTGCCCAACGGCGCATCTCCATTTTACCATAAGCTCGGTGTAAATCTGACCTTTCTGGGGGATCTGCATTACCGATTAGCCTAAGCATCATTTCTCTTAAATCGACAGGAAAGTATCGGATTGTTGCTTTTGCTTTGTTTGCAATTTCTTCAAGACGTTTCTGCCCCAGGTAAACCCAGGGTGAGTTTAAACAAAAGTAAAAGTCAATTTTTCTATTTTCGCTCAAACTGGTCCCTCCACCTTGTATGGTTGAATGGTCCTTGAAAGGGCGCGTACCACAAAATCTAACCGATCTTGACCCCAGAAAGGTTCGCCATTGATTACGTATGTTGGAGCGCCAAAAATCTGTTTGGTCATGGCCTCACTTGTTAAAGCTGTAGCAGCCTCTGAAATTGTTTCTGAGGTTGCTTGCTCTAAAAGTAGTGGCCCATCAAATCCTGCTTCATTAGCAATTAGAACAAGAGTTTCTGGATTGCCTATATCTTTTTCTTCTACCCAGCACGCCTGCATAACCGCTTGAGCAAGTCGACCAGTTTCAAGATCGAGTTTTTCTGAAGCTATACATAGCTTATTACCAAGGTCTGGATTTGTCGGAAAGAATTTTGGGCGAAGATTTAATTTGATCCCTCTAAAATCTCGCCAACGCTGTAATTCAAATAAACGATACCTACGCCGCTGTTCTGAACGTTGTGGAAGAGGTAGACCACCTGATTGAGCAAATATGGGGCCAAAATCGACCGGTTTATAAGAAATTATCCAGTTATGCTCTTTACACATGTCCACGAATTTTTGGTGTCCTAGATAACTCCAGGGTGAGGTGACTGTGAAATAATAATCAACTGTATTGTTGGTCACTGGATATTTCTCTCTATGAGTTTGTTAAACGTAATACTTGTCTTGCCACGCTAGCCGATGCGGTGAGTCCCGGCGACTCAATACCAAACAAATTGATTAGTCCTGGAGTTCCGTGTTCCGAAGGACCTTGCACTAGAAAATCAGGCTGCGGCTCGCCAGGACCATGTATTTTAGGACGTATACCAGAGTATGCTGGGACCAGAGCACCATCCTTTAGCTCAGGATAATAAGCTCGAACAGCCTCATAGAAGCTATCTGCTCGAGATGGATCTACGTCATAATTTTTTTCATCAATCCATTCTATATCAGGCCCAAACTTACACTGGCCGGCTAAGTCAACGGTAACATGAACACCAAGCGCTCCAGGTACAGGCATTGGGTATACGAGACGGCTAAAAGGCTGCGCTCCTAGCAAGCTGAAATAATTTCCTTTTGCAATAGATGCTTTTGGAAATCTATCGGGAATAACACCGTTTATACTCTTTGCAGTGGCGATGGCATCTAAGCCAGCAGAATTTACAACAAGATTAGCTGCTAGGCTCATCGGTTCATCGCCACCAACGTCTATTTCTATGCCACTATTTTCTAGTACGCGCCCACCGGTAACAGGTGAGAGGAAAGCAATCATTGCGCCTGCAGCCTCAGCATCGCCTTGATATGAGAGCATAAGAGAATGGCTATCAATTACACCTGTTGAAGGTGATAGAAGTCCGCCAACACAGCGCACCGCTGGTTCTAATTTTTCCACATCGGTAGGAGACAAAAGCTCCAAGTCTGGAACTCCATTTTCAGCGGCTTTTTGCTTTAACGCATGGAGTCTTGGAATTTCACTTTCTTCCGTTGCTACTATTAGCTTTCCGAGCCGTTTGTGGGGAATTCCTCGTTCTGCACAATATTCGTAAAGGAAATGTTTCCCTTCAATACAAGCACGGGCCTTAAAACTGTCAGTTGGATAATAGATCCCGGCATGTATGACTTCACTATTGCGGGAACTCGTTTCCGAACCAATCATATTTGCTGCTTCGAGAACAATAACTTCTCGTCCAGCCTCAGCTAAAAACTTAGCGCAAGCTAGGCCAACCACTCCTGCTCCAATAACTATGCAATCAACCCGCTCCGCCATTGGTACAACCTTCTTTGCAAATTATCCTAAATAGGGCATGAAAATATCTGTAAAGATCTATCATCATCTCATAACAACAAACTAGAGGAGTAGCAGATGATTTTTGATATGCGGACGTATACTTGCAAGCCAGGTACCGTACCTGCCCATCTGAAACTATATGAAGAACATGGGTTAGCAGCACAGACAAAACATCTTGGACAACCAGTGCTTTATGGAGTCACGGAAACTGGAGCAATCAATACATATGTCCACATATGGGCGTATGAAGATGCTGCAGATCGATCTAAGCGCCGGGCAGCAATGCAGGCAGATCCGGATTGGCAATCATTTTTAAAAATGAGTGCAGAGGCTGGGTACTTACTTTCACAACAAAATCAAATTCTACAATCGGCGTCGTTTTTTAATTTTTCTCGCTGATTTACAGACGAAAAGTGGTTGGTTGCGCGGTGCTTGTATTGGTATCGCGACCCAATCGTATTTTTTGTTCTGTAAAAACGAAATTATGAAATTTTTGGAAGGCACTTAGTGGTTCGTAAATTCAGCTCTTTACCAGGTCCCAAAATTTTAAACCTACTGGGTTAGTATTAAAGCTGATGCTATTTGGAACGGCATTGTTAGGACACTATATATAATGTGAGCAGAGAATAGAGAGTTTAAGATTGGTACCTAAGACAGAAAAACTTGAACTCACCAAATCAACTTCGTCAGAAATTGATGCTTTTCTTGATCGTGCTCAAACCAGAAAAACTGGCAGAATTATCTTTGCTATGGATGCTACACAAAGTCGGCAACCAAGTTGGGACAGGGCTGCTCATTTGCAAGCTGAGATGTTTCAGGCCGTTGAATCCCTTGGGAGCCTTGAGGTCCAACTAGTTTTTTATCGTGGTTTTGGAGAATGCAAGGCGAGTAATTGGACTTCCAATGCAAGTGAGCTTCGCCGCCTGATGCTTAGCGTCCAATGCATGGGAGGACTGACCCAGATTGGAAAAATATTAACGAATGCACTTAGGCAAACTGAGCAAAGATCTGTTTCTGCAGTGATATTTATAGGTGATGCATTTGAAGAGAATATAGACGAGGTGTGCCATAAAGCGGGTCAATTGGGGTTGCAGGGAACGCCCGCTCTGATGTTTCAAGAGGGGCAGGACCAAGTTGCAGCCCAGGCTTTTAAAGAAATAGCCCGCCTCACAAACGGTGCTTACTGTCCATTTGATGATTTGAGTGCTAATGCGCTCAAAGATCTTTTAAGTGCTGCTGCCGTGTATGCAGTGGGAGGTCTTGAAGCCCTTGATAATATGTCAGCAAAAGGCTCTGGGTCACTCCGCAGAGCCCTCCCGTCGTTAAAGTAAATTTATGCTTTTATGGTTTTTAATCGGCGTTGTCGCACTAGTACTCCTACTGCTTTTAGCGCGTTGGTTAGCTAACCTTCCTACGTCGCCCCTTAAACGCATACTTAAGCTGTTTTTGAGCGTTATAATTGGGGTTGGGGCACTTCTCTTGCTATTGCGGATAGGACTGTCGCCAATAATCACAGGCCTATTAGCGCTTGCTCCAGCCATCATGAGATTGTGGAGCCGTTTTACGCGCTTTAACTCGGCTAAAAAAAGAACCTCTGGGCAGTCTTCCCACGTTTCCAGTGAGTGGCTTGATATGGTGCTAGACCATGACTCGGGAGGTATTACCGGTACAATTCGCAAAGGAAACCGTATGGGTTTTAGTTTGGATGCGCTAAACAAGAGCCAGATTAATGACTTTGCGGATGAATGCGCCTCTGACCCTGACTCAGTCCGGTTGTTAGCAGCTTATATAAAAAAGCGATTTGGAAACGAATATTCTGAAGAGCAAAGCCAAGAAGATCTTGGTCAAACTCGTCACTCTTCAGCGATCACCAGAACCGAAGCACTATCTATTCTTGGTTTAGAAGATCCTGTGAGTAAAGATGAAGTTAATGCTGCATACAAAAAACTAATTTCTAAAGTGCATCCTGATGCAGGAGGTAACGCTTTTTTAGCTGCTAGAGTTAATGAAGCTCGGGATATTCTCCTGAAAGGGAGGTGAGCGTCTAACCAACGACCACAAGACCCGATGTAACAATGTAAGGGAAGTGGCTATGGGAAGTACAAATCCAATATTCAGAGCTAACCGGCTTAACCTTGGGGTGATGGCTTTTAATTGCTCTAACGGCTCCACAGTCACAACTGCACCGGAAGCCTGGCCAATGACTTGGTCTGATAATGTGGCTTTAGCTCAAATAGCCGATAGGGCTGGCTTCGAAGCTCTACTGCCAGTCGGGCGATGGAAAGGTTATGGCGGGCCATCAAATTTTAATAATAAAACGTTTGAAAGTTTTACCTGGGCTGCTGGTATCGGAGCATTAACTAAACAAATTGCTGTCCTCTCAACAATTCATGCACCCCTTGTTCACCCAGTTATGGCGGCTAAACAGGCGGCAACTATTGATCATATTACGCAAGGTCGCTTTGTTTTAAATTTAGTTTGTGGTTGGTTCCGTAATGAATTTGAAATGTTTGGGGTTGAGTGGAGGGAGCATGACGTTCGATATGAGTATGCTGCCGAGTGGTTAGATGTTTGCCGGCGGCTATGGTTTGAGAAAACACCTTTTGAGTTTCAAGGAATATATTTTCAAGGCAAGGAACTGTGGAGTGAGCCTAAGCCGATACAGGGAGCTGACTTGCCTGTGATGAATGCTGGTTCATCAGATATTGGTCAACGTTTCTCCGCGCAAAATTGTGATATGAACTTTGTGATGCTTCGACAAAGGGATGAAGCAAATGATCAGGAGCAAATAGCTAAATTGAAGCGGCTATCCAATGCAGCTGGTCGAGAGTCTAGATGTTGGATACATGGTTATGCAGTCGTGCGTTCGACACAGGAAGAAGCTGAAGCGGCTCTAAACAGATACGTTATCGAATATGGCGATGAAGAAGCCGTTAGTAATATGCTCTCTATTTTCGGAATGGAGTCTGGAACGTTAGCTCCAGATGTTATGGACGCTTTTAAATTTCATTTTAAAGCTGGTCACGGAGGTTACCCACTCGTAGGCACACCAAAGAAAGTTGTCGACGACATGGTCAGGTTATCAGAGATGGGGGTAGATGGAATTCTGCTTTCGTGGCTGGATTACCTTGGAGAATGCAAGCAATGGGTAGAAGAGGTTTTGCCGCTTATGGAAGCTGCTGGCTTGCGCTCTCCAGCTTCCTCGCATCATTCCTGATTGCTCTAACGGCAAATTCGACTGAGGAAGTGCCTGCAAGCACTCTGTTTGGTTTAAAGGGTAAAGCAGCAGACTTACCACAGCAATCCATAGGTACTTATTCTAGTGGTTGCTTAGCAGGAGGCGTGAGTATTTCTGAAAGTGGACTAGGCTTTCAGACAATGCGCCCCAGTCGTAATCGAAACTGGGCCCATCCCATGTTGAAAGGTTTTATTGAGGAACTTGGCGCTGAAGTTGCTAAACGGAAGTATGCTGGGCTTTTAGTGGGTGACTTTTCACAACCCAGAGGCGGCCCTATGGCGGGTGGACATTTAAGTCATCAAACAGGACTTGATGTTGATATTTGGTTCAAACCATCTCCCAATCACAAGCTGACTATATCGGATCGTGAAGGTA
>Ga0255759_10000565_pt1 | contig 33604 bp, 41 predicted proteins | sample 101ome_20_FD_179959 | JGI IMG/M metagenome (GOLD analysis project Ga0255759, IMG submission 179959) | Coastal salt marsh microbial communities from the Groves Creek Marsh, Skidaway Island, Georgia - 101404AT metaG (version 2) | ecosystem: Environmental > Aquatic > Marine > Intertidal zone >...
AGTTTCATGTAGTCATCTGAACCAGAGTTCATAGAAATTACTGGGATACCAGCAGATATTGCAGCTTTAACAGATTTACCCAAAGCGGCAGCATCTGGTAAAGTTATTACGATACCTTTTGGTTTTTGAGAAACAGCGTTATCAATTAATTTTGCCATTTCAACCATATCAAATGTTGCTGGAGCAGTGTATTTGCAAGATATTTTCATATCTTTACAAGCTTTATCTACACCGTTTTTAGCAACTGACCAGAAAGGGTCATTAGCTTGCCCGTGTGACACAACAATAATATCAACTGCTAAAGCAGCAACTGATGTCATCGCCCATGTTAAAAGAGCAGCAATTGTTAAGTATACTTTTTTCATTATTATTTCCCTCTTTATTGTTATTAAAAGTTGAGGCATTAAAACAAAAAAAAAGATTAATATCAAAAAAAAATATTTTAATACAACCTGCAGTACGTAAAAAAAGTATTGAGAATATTAAATTTTTATTGTTTTTTTTAATTTCAAAGATTTATAAGCCGCATTGGCCAACTTTAAAGCAACGTAACCATCTTCAAAAGATGATCTAGACTTAATCTTATTTTTATGAAGAGAGATTAATTCTTTAAGTTGAATATTATAAGAATCACTATACCTCTCAATAAAAAATTTTAAGAAAGGTTTTTGAGAGTTAGTTTGGTTAGAATTAAATAACTCTGTTGAGTTTTCTTTTTTATTACCAGAAATTAACATTCCTTTTTTGCCAAATAATTCAACTCTCTGATCATAACCAAAAGAGCAATGTCTTGAGTTAGTGATAACGCATATTACACCTTTTTTAGATTTCATAGTAACTACAGCTAATTCATGATCTTTTATTTTCTTATAAAGAGGTGTGAATGAAGATGTAAATGCATGAATCTCCATAATTTCATCATTACCTAAATACAATCTACACAAATCAAAATCATGAATCATCATATCTCTAAAAATCCCACCTGAAGATTTAAGGTAAGATGTTGCTGGTGGCGCTGGATCTCTACTTGTAATAATGATTTTTTCTAATTTTCCTATTTTATTTTTGTCTAAATCTTTTTTTAATGAGAAATGTCCAGGATCATATCTTCTATTAAATCCTAATTGAATTTTAGGTTTAATTTTTTTTACTTTTTTTAAAGTTTTAATAATTTTATTGATGTTAAGATCCAAAGGTTTTTCACAAAAAATTGTTTTTTTTCTTTTCATTCCCTCTTCGATAAATTTAATATGAGTGTTTGTAGGGCTAGAGATAAAAACTATATCAACTTTTTTATCGTTAAAAATTTTATTATAATTTTTTTCAATTTTGCAACCATAAAGTTTTTTTGCTTTGAGCCTTAATTGATGAATTTTATCGTAAACATATAGTAATTTTATTTCTTTATTTTTAGAAAGATTTTCAGCATGCATTTGACCTATACGTCCAAATCCAAATAAAGCTATATTGATCATATTTTTTTGTATTAAGTTGATATTTGTAATATAAGCTTAGTACTTTATTGAAATTATGTCTATAAAATTAGGTATAGCTCCAATAGCATGGAGCAATGATGATATGCCAGAATTAGGTGGTGAAACTACATTAGAACAATGTTTATCTGAAGCAAGCAAAGCTGGTTTTACTGGAATAGAGTCAGGTGGTAAATTTCCTAAAAATTCAAAAGAATTAATACCAAAACTAGAAAAAGAAAATTTACAACTTTGTTCTGGATGGTACGGAGCAAAACTTTTAAAAAATACTCCAAAAGAAGAATTTAGATTAATGCGCGAACAGATGGATTTATTTAAAGATTGTAAATCTCCGTGTATGGTTTTTGCAGAAGTAACAAATTCTGTACAAAGTGATCCTAAAACACCATTATCAAAAAAACCAAAACTTTCAGAAGATGAGTGGAAGTTGCTTATATCTAGAATCAATGAAATAAGTAAAATGATGCTAGATGAAAATATGCCTCTTGCTTACCATCATCATATGGGAACAGTTATTGAAACAGAAGATGAGACAAGGAGATTAATAGAAAGTACAAGTGATAGCGTAAAATTATTAATTGACACTGGTCACATGTTATTTGCAGGAGGAAATTCAATTAAACTTACCGAGGATTTTATGGAAAGAATAATCCATGTTCACTGTAAAGATATTCGAAAAAATGTTTTAGAAAAGTCATTAAAAAATGATAGCACTTTTCGGCAAGCTTTTCTTGATGGAGCTTTCACAGTTCCAGGAGATGGATGTATTGATTATAAGCCTTTCTTAACAGTTTTAAAAAATAGAAATTATGAAGGCTGGCTCGTAGTTGAAGCAGAGCAAGATCCAGCAAAAGCTAATCCATTTGAATATGCAAAAATTGGTTATAACTATTTAAGTAAAACTGCTAAAGAATGTGGGTTTAATATAATTAGCTAACGATAAGCTGACACAAGTTCGTTATTTCCAGCAGCTACACACGGTGACTTAACGCACGTACCTATCACCCACTCAGATCCAGCTTCTGATTCAAAATCACTTTCTGAGACAAAGATAATACCTTTATCTGTAGATTGGCCGGCTTTACCTTCTGCTTGAATTCTAGGATCTTGCGATGTTTGTATTAAAGGCTTATCAATATTGTAAGGATTGTTAAGCTTAATATTTTTTAAAATATGATTTACAATTTTTGAGGATGTCCAAGCTGAATTACAATTGTCACCCCATAAAGTAGTGCCTTCTTCATTTGAACTACATTCATTAACTTGATTATTAATAAACTCTACAACTAGTTTATGGTTAGCTTTTATATCGTTAGCTTTTTGCACAACTTCCGATCGTGTAGTTGCTGTCCAAATTAACATTATAACAACATAAGCAAGTGAACTTAAAAATAAAGCTTCAAGAGGACCAAAATTTTTTAATTTTCTTTTTAAATCAATCATATTTTTACAATCATTGATTTATCTATTTTATTTTCAAAAAAATCAATAATATTTTTAGTTGTTTCTAAAGACATTCTTGATTTACACTCATTAGTAAAAGTTGCTGAATGTGGACTCAATAAAACTTTGTTGTTTTTTAACAATGGATTATTTTTATCAATTGGTTCTTTTTCAAAAACATCTAATCCAGCACCAAAAATAATTTTTTCATTAATTGCTTTATCTAAATCAGTCTCATTAATTATCCCCCCGCGAGATGTATTAATTATGATTGCAGTATTTTTCATTTTTTTAAGCTTAGAATAGTCAAGCATATTTTTAGTTTTTTTTGTTAAAGGAACATGTAAGGATAAATAATCGCATGATTTTAGTCCATCATCTAAGTTTTCAACTTTTGACCCACCAAATTTTTTAATTATATCTTCCGAAACAAATGGATCAAAAATTTTTATTTTCATATCAAAACCTAAGCATCTTTTTATTAAACTTTTTCCTATTCTCCCAAAACCTAATATTAGTATTTCTTTATTAAATAATTCTAATGTTTCTATTTCAGATGCATTTTTTTTAAAGTTTCCAGACCTTACTTCATTGTCGTATCGATTTATACTTTTTGAGATAGACAACATCATATAAATAACATGCTCTGCCACTGCCACTGCGTTTGCAGTTGCTGTTATAAGAAGAGAAATATTTTTTTTTTTTATATAATTTAAATCTACATTATCAAAACCTACACCATGCCTAGAGATAACCTTTAATTTTGGACAATGTTTTAGAATATTTTCATTAAGCGTTGAAACTCTTAATGTACATGCATCAAATTCTGGAAGTTTTTTTATTAAATTTTCTTCTGAAACATCTGTAATTAATTCATATTCGTAGTCTTGGTTTTTTTTAAGTAACTCTAAACCATCATTATGTATTTTCTCAATTACGGCTATTTTTTTCATAGAATTCTTGGCGGTCCCAAGGGGAATCGAACCCCTCTTTGTTGGATGAAAACCAACTGTCCTAACCGATAGACGATGGGACCTTATTTTTTGAAAGACTTAATAACAGAAATATCATCGATAATAAACTCTACATTTGATTGCCCCTTCCATTCATTTAGGGATAATTTTCCTGCAATATTAAATAACTTATTATTCTTTTTAAGAAGATATTCACCTAATTCACCACCGACAGCGTTAAACGCTATAGTTTTTATGGATGATCCATCTTTGCCAACAAGAATTGATTTAATATGTTTTTCACCAACAATTTTTCCATTTATTGTTTTTACATCTTCTATAACAAACCTAGGCTCAGGATTGCCTGATCCAAATGGAGACAGCAAAGATACTTTATTAAAAAATTCTAAATTAACTGCTGATGGAGAAATTATACTATCTAAAAAAAGAGGCTTGTCTTTTGATAGATCTTCATTGATAGTTTTGAACTTCTTTAATACAAATTTTTTAAATTCATCTATTTTTTTAACTTTTATAGAAAATCCTCCAGCCATTTTGTGTCCTCCACCTTTTAATAAAATATTATCTTGAGTTGCGGAAATTATTATTGATCCAATATCAAATCCCACAATAGATCTAGCAGAAGCTTTACCAGTATCTCCTTCTATAGATATTAATATTACAGGCTTATTAAATTTATCTTTTAATCTTGCTGCTACAATACCAATGATCCCTTCATGCCAATTTTTCCCGCTTAGTATCAAAACAGGATCATTAGAGTATTCTTTCGTTTCGTTAAGAATTTTTTGTAAAAGATCTTTTTCAAGAATTTGTCTTTCTTTATTATATTGATCAAGTTCTGAGGCTAATTTAAAAGAACTCTTAGGATTTGTACCTAAAAGTAGATTTGCTCCATGAGAACACTTTCCAACTCTTCCACCTGCATTAATTCTTGGACCAAGCATAAATCCTAAGTGATAAATAGTTGGATTTGTTTCTATTTTACAAATGTCCAATAAAGTTTTTATTCCAAGATTTTTTTTAGATTTTATAATTTTTAAACCCTGTTTTACAAAAGCTCTATTCAAACCTTTTAAAGGGACAACGTCACAAATTGTTCCTAACGTAACTAAATCAAGATAATTTATTAAATTAGGTTCTATTATTTCATTTTGTAAAAACCAGTCATTTTTTCTTAGTTCCCTATTTAATGAAACTAAAAAAATAAAAGCAACCCCTGCAGCACAAAGATATTTTAGTTCAGATTTATCATCAAAACGATTTGGATTTATTATTGAGAAAGCTTCAGGCAATTTAATTTCAGATTGATGATGATCTAAAACAATTACATCTATATTCCTTTCTTTGGCAAAATTTATAGCTTCAAAAGAAAGTGTTCCACAATCAACAGTGAATATTAACTTAACACCTTTATCTATTAATTCTTTAAAACTTTTAATAGATGGACCATATCCCTCTTTTTTTCGATCGGGTATGTATATTTCATAGTTTAAATTTAATTCAGATAGATAATTTCCTAATAATGCGGTTGAAGTTGCACCATCTACATCATAATCACCAAAAATTCCTATTTTCTCTCCGTTTAATATTGTTTGAAAAGTTCTAGAAGTTGCTTTTTCCATATCAAGAAGAATATTTGGATTAGGAAGGAAATTTTTAATTAAAGGATTTAAAAAAGTATTTATTTCTTCTTTTTTGATTTTTCGAATAGATAAAAGTTTAGAAGTAATTTCATCTAATGAGTAATTATCTTTTATAAAATTTAAGTCTTCCTGATTAAATTGTTTTAAAATCCAAGATTTTCCACTTAGTGAAAGTGAATTCATTTATTATAAATATTTTTGATATTTTTGATTGTATTTTCGCTTTTATGTAGTACGAAACTATTTACCTCATATTCATTACCTAGATCTTTTACACCATCAGCTAAATCACCGGAGGTAACTCCAGTTGCACAAAAAATAACGTCACCTTTAACCATATCATCAATATTATATTTTTTATTGAAATTAGTAATACCTAATTTTTTTGCTCTGATTTTCTCTTCCTCATCTAAAACTAATCTACCTTGAATTTGGCCACCATAACAAGATAAGGCTGCAGCAACTATTACACCTTCTGGTCCTCCTCCTGTGCTATAATAAATATCATTTTTTGGTTTATCTCCAATTACACTCAAGGCACCAGCGATATCTCCATCAGTTATAAAATTAATCTTTACGTTTAAATCATTTAATGCTTTAACAATATGGTCGTGTCTTGGTCTCTTTAAAACACAGGCTTGAATTTCTGAAATCTTTTTATTTTTTGCTTCTGCTAATATTTTAATATTTTTTTCAACTCCATTATCTATATCCATTAAATTTTTCGGCAGGTTGGTGCCAATTACTATTTTCTCCATATATGTGTCAGGAGCTGATAATAAACAGTTCTTCTCAGAAATTACTAAAACAGAGAAAGCATTTGGTTGCCCATTAGCTGTAAATTTTGTTCCTTCCAAAGGATCAACGGCTATATCAAATTCAGGTCCGTTAAGAGTTCCCAATCTTTCGCCAATATATAACATTGGGGCCTCATCCATTTCTCCTTCACCTATAACGACAGTGCCTTGCATGTTTATCTTATTCAGCTCTCTTCTCATAGGATCAACAGCTCCTTTATCTGCTGCGATTTTGTCTTTTTTTCCTATAAATTTAGATGCTCCAATCGCAGCTTTTTCTGTAGCTTTCATAAATAAATTTAGAAATTTTTTATCGATGGCCATTAGTCATCAATTCTTATTAATTTAGGTTTTCTTTTTATATAATCTTTTTTTGATATTTCTTTTAAAATTTTATTTAAATATTCATCCTTTGAATTATGAGTAATAACAATTACAGATGATATTTTTTTATTCTTATTAGGATTTTGAATTAACCTTTTTATTGAAGTTTTATTCTTAGAAAAAACATTTGTAATGCTAGACAAAACACCTGGTTTATCCAATACTTCAAATCTAAAATAGGCTGAAAAATACATTTCATTTATATTTTCATATTTTAATTTTTTTCTTTTCATTGAAGACAATGAGAAAGGGAATTTTATATTGCCTCTTAAAATTGAAGATATATCAGAAATAAGAGCCGATGTTGTAGCTGCAGGCCCTGCTCCTTCACCTTGAATAGTACTTTGACCTATAGGTTTACCGTCAACAATTACTGCGTTTAAGACGCCATCTATACCAGCAACGTAAGAATCTTGTTTAATTAAAGTAGGATGTACTCTTTGATAGATTTTATTATTAATAAGCTCAGCGAAACCTAATAATTTTATCTTATAACCTAATTTATTAGCATTATCTATGTCCGACTTATCTATATCTTTAATGCCTTCAACATAAATATTATTATTTAAGAATGAGTTAAAACATAAAGATGATAAAATTTTTAATTTAGAAGAAACATCGTCTCCATTTAAATCTGAAGATGGGTTTGTTTCAGCGTAACCTAATTCTTTTGCTTTTAACAAAACTTCATTAAAGTTTTTATTTTCTTTATCCATTGAAGAAAGTATATAATTTGATGTGCCATTAAAAATTCCATAAATTTTTGAAATTTTATTTGCAATTAGACTTTCTTTTAAGGATCTTATGATAGGAACACCGCCACAAACTGATGCTTCAAATTCTAAATTAACTTTATTTTTTTCTGCTATTCGAGATAACTGATCTCCATATTTTGCTATTAAAGCTTTATTAGCTGTAACGACATGCTTTTTATTTTTTAAGGCATTAAAAACCAATTTTTTTGCAGCTCCCTCTGCGCCACCAATCAACTCTACAATAAGATCCACGTCCTTCATTTTGGTAGTATCAAGGTAATTATTTATCCATTGTGTTTTTTTAATTTTAATTTTTCTTTTGCGATGACGATTTCTTGCAGAAACATATTTTATTATAGGTATGCAATTATTTTTTTCAGTTAGAATTTTTTTGTTTTTATTAAGATAGTTAAATAAATAACTTCCAATATTGCCTAAACCAACTATAGCTATATTTAATTTTCTCATTCAGTTATTGTCTCAATCTAATATCAGGAAAATCTTTATTTTTCCCTTCATTTAATAAATACTTAGATATTTCTTTGATATTACATTTATCTAAAATTTCACAAACATCTATTATATTATCCTTCTTATTGTTAGTTTTTGATAAACTTTTAGATATTTTTTCAATATTCTTTTTTTTTGATTTTGAAACAGTTTTGTCACTTTTATTACTAATTATAATTTTTTCCTTTATTCTTTTTGAGGCAATTTTTTTTCTTTTAACTTTATCTTTAATTTTTATTTTTTCTTTATTTGACAAAGTTTTCAAATCTTTATCTGTTTTATCTTTAGCAAAAATCTTAACTTTTTTTTTACCTTTTTGATTGTCTTCAAGATTTAATTCAACCAAATCTATTTTTTTTTTGTTTTTTTTCTTTATAATTTCTACTTCTATTGTGAGGTTTTCTTCAAAATATTGTTCAGCTTCATCTTTATTAACACATACATGATCACCACAAATTAATACTGTTTTTGGTTTACCGCAATTTGCTAAAAATAGCATCATAATAAATATTATTACTTTCATTTTAAGCCTAAAAACTCTGGAAATTTATACATTAAATTCATGTTTTGAATTGCTTGACCTGATGCACCTTTGACCAAATTATCAATGGCAGAAAAAATAATATATTTATTTTTTATTCTAGTTTCACAAATAGAAATTTCACAATTATTTGTATTTAAAACATTTCCTGAACCTAGAGGTGAATTAAGTTTCAATATTTTAATAAAATTCGATTTTTTATAATATTTAATTAAATAATTTCTCAAAAAATTTGCTGATTTACCACCAGCCCCATAAATATAAATAGAAGAAAGAATACCTCTATAAGTAGGTAGTAAATGGGGATTAAATGTAAAGTTTATTTTTTTTTTTGAATATTTAAAGAATTGTTGTTCCATCTCATAAATATGTCTATGATTTTTCGTACTATAGGCAAATGTAGATGAGTATAAATTTTTATGATTAAATTTTTTTTCTAAATTTTTTCCTGCACCTGAGTATCCAGACTTAGAGTCTATCGTTATATTGTCTAGTTTAATAAATTTTTTTTTAATCAAAGGAATTAATGGAATTTGTATTGATGTAGGATAACATCCCGGGTTTGAAATAATTCTGTATTTATTAATTTTACTCTTGTTAAATTCAGGTATTGAATATAATGAATATTTTAATAATTTTTTTGCTTTATGTTTTAAGTTGTATACTTTTTCGTACAATTTTGGATTAGTTATTCTAAAATCAGCTGATAAGTCAATGAATTTTAGATTAATATTTTTAAAATAATTTTTTTTTATAATTTTTTGAGCTTCGCCGTTAGGTAATGACAAAAATACTAAATCTAATTCACTCCATTTAATTTTTTTAATAGAAGAAATTTTAGGAAGTTTCTTTTTAATTCTTTTGTCGAAATAACTAATTTTTTTACCTAAATTTTTTGTAGCACACAAATTTAAGATTTTAACTTTTGGATGCTTTGATAAATATAAAACTAGATCTAAACCAGTGTAACCGGTTGCGCCAATAACAGCTATATTTAATTTTTTTTTCATAGATATAAAGCCTTATATCATCGTCTTCCGTATTAGTTAAATTTAAATGATTATCTTTTAGAAAACTGGAAGCTTCTTCTAGCTTTTCTATGACCGTATTTTTTACGCTCCACAACTCTTGAATCTCTGGTTGTAAGTTTGTCTTTTTTTAAATTCTTTTTTAAGTTTTCATCATGTGCAATTAAAGCTTTAGATATACCTAAAATTATTGCTCCAGCTTGACCTGAGAGACCTCCACCTTTTACTGTGCACTTAACATCATAACCTGATGAAACATCAGAAACTTCCAAAGGTCTTGTGACAATTATTTGATGAACTGGTCTTTTGAAGTACTCCTTCATGCTTAAACCATTGACATGTATATTGCCAGTTCCTTTTTTTACCCACACTTTTGCTATAGATCTTTTTCTTCTTCCTGTAGCATATTTACTGTCTTTAAAATCTAATTTAGTTTTTTTAGATTTAATGGGTGATGTATTCAATTGACTCATTAATTTTAAACTATATTCAATTTATTTAGTTTTTCAAATTCTATAACTTTAGGTTTTTGTACATCGTGTGGATGTTTATCACCTTTGTATATTTTTAATTTAGTTAATTGTTTTTTTGCTAATGGACCTCCTGGAAGCATTCTTTTAACAGCTAACTTTAAAATATCAGCAGATTTATCTTTTTTAACTAATTCAGAAGGTGTTGTTTCTTTTATCCCTCCTGGATGGCCTGTGTGCCTATAATATTTTTTTTTTTCAATTTTTTTACCTGTAAATTTTAATTTATCTATATTGGTAACAACTACAAAATCACCGTTATCTATGTGAGGATTATAAGTAGATTTATTTTTACCTCTTAAAACTTTAGATATAAAAGCTGCAAGTCTTCCAACTACAGCGTTTTGCGCATCTATTATATACCAGTCTTTTTTTATGTCTTTTTTTTTAACAAATGGTGTCATAAATAAATATTGGCGATAGATACAGAGTTTAATAATTAAAGTCAATTTATTTTACATTTAAATAATATAGATTTAATGCGCTAAAGACTAGTAACACCCCTGCAACTTGATGAGCTGAAGCAAGAAAAATATTTAGATTACTCACTAAAGTAACAACACCTAAAATTACTTGGATCGATAAAATTGTGAGAAATATTTTTAGCGCTTTATATAATTTACTTTTTTTTTCTCTATAAACAAAGATTGTTAAAAAAATTCCATAGAAAAAAATAAAATAAGCCAAATTTCGATGATAAAATTGAATTAATGAATGATTATGAAAATCAAATAAGTCTTTAAAGGAATTTAAATGAAAATCATTTGGAAAAAATGAATTACCCATTAATGGCCATGTTTGATAAATCATTCCTGCATCTAAACCTGATACAAATGCTCCAAATACAATTTGAATAAAAATAATGATTATTAAGAATTGAAACGGAAAATAACTTTTTTTTAATTTAAAAAATATTTTTTTTTTATTTGAAAGTATATTTTTAAGTACCCAGAAAATTGACGATATTATTAATAAAGCTAAAATCAAATGTAATGCTAATCTATAGTGGCTAACCGTAATATTATAAACTAAGCCACTTTTAACCATATACCATCCTACAAAACCTTGAGTTAAAATTAATAAGCTTATAAAAAAACAAGTTCTAATATGAAAAAAATCAATTTTTTTTGAATAATAGAATAAAATTAAAGGGAGTAAAAAAAAGATACCAATTATTCTTGCTAAAAAACGGTGAAAATATTCCCAATAAAATATAATTTTAAATTCATTAAGAGTCATACTGTAATTAAGTAATTTATACTGAGGAATAGTTTTATATTTTTCAAAATAAGATTGCCAAGTAATATCATTTAGAGGTGGAATAATTCCTCTGAATAATTCCCATTCAATTATAGAAAGACCAGAATTCGTGAGTCTAGTAAGCCCTCCTACAATTATAATAAAAAAAACAAGTATTAACGATATTGCCAGCCAATTGTAGAATAAATTATACAATTTCACTTCTTTAATGTTCATGTTAGTAATATATAAATAATAAACTATTCTTAAATTAATTAATTGTCGCGATGTTAAATAAAAATATATTAAAAATAAGAAAAGAATTGGACAAATTAGATAATAAGTTATTAAATATTATCAAGAAGAGAACGAAGCTCGTTGACGAAGTTATAAAAAATAAAAAATTTAAAAAAGATATAATTGATAAAAAAAGGATTACAGTTATTTTAAATAATATATTAAAAAAATCTAAAGCTAAACAAATTGATCCAAAGATTACTAAAAAAATATGGAAATCTATGATTCGAGCGTTTATTGATTATGAATTTCGAAATTTTTGGAAAAGGAAATAATTATTTACTATGAGGAGGAAGCTTTTTTTCTACAAAAAATTCATGCTTTCTTGTATTTGGGTTATATTTTTTTAATTTAAGTTTTTCTTTAGCTTTTTCACCTTTCGTAGGTTTTTTAGCATAATAAATAAATTTACTATCGGGATTACTTTCGGGAACCATACGTACTTTAAGATGAGTTTTTTTTGCCATGTTCTTTAATTTTTTGAATTTTTTCTAATATCAGTTTGCTTTTAGTTTTAATATTATTTTTATAATAATTAGCTTCTAGACTATTTGGGTAATACTCGTCAAGTTTTTTGGCTCTAGAATTAATATATTTTTTAACCCCAAGTACTGTCATACCCTTAATTTTTAGAAGGAATTTAATTTTTTTTATTATCTCAACCTGTCTTAATGAATAATATCTTCTATTATTAATTTTTTTTGGTCTTATTTCTTTAAATTCTTTTTCCCAATACCTCAGAATATGATTGAGGGGTCTCTTTGTATTCGGATCAACTAAATCTAATTGTTTTGATAATTCCGTTATATTTAATAATTTTTTCATTTAATTGATTAATTTATTTCAAATTTTTAGAAGGAACAAATATGATAGAATTACGTGATGAAATTTTATACTCTATTTTAGTTTTTGGATTTCTTCCTACTCTCTCTTTTTTAAAAACTTTATAAAAGGTCCCAAGATTTTTTAATTTCAATCCGTCTTCATTAATATTATTTATTATTAGTTCAATTATGTCATTAATCAATTTTTTACAAAGAGACTTAGGAAATCCTGATTTAATATTTAAAAAATTTATTATATCTCGTTTAGTAAATTTTTTATTGTTCATTAATGGAATTTTTTAAATTTTCTTTAATTTCTTTCATCAGATTACCTTTTACAATTTTATAACAAAGATCTATTGAGTAGTAAAAACCTTTAGAGTCAGTGCCTCCATGGCTTTTAACAACTGGGCCATTTAATCCTAAAAATATTGCCCCGTTATATTTTCTTGGGTCAAGTTTATCTTTAAATTTTTTTAAAGAAAAATAAGAAAATAAGATAGAAATTTTTGAAAATAGATTTTCGGTTAAATATTTTTTTAAATTATTAGTGATAAATTTTGCTGTTCCCTCTGCTGTTTTGAGAGCTACATTTCCCGTAAAACCATCAGAAATAATAACATTAGAATTACCACTCATTATTTCATTACCTTCTATATAACCATTATAAATAAAATTTTTTTCGTTTGATAACTCTCGCAATCTTTTAGAAGTTTTTTTTAATAATTCTGTGCCTTTTATTTCTTCTGAACCAATATTCAATAATGAAACTTTTGGAATATCATTAGAATAAATTGATTTGTAAAGAGCTGATCCTAATTTGGCAAAATCGACAAGATTTTGATCATTGCACTCTATATTTGCTCCTAAATCCATAACAACATTCATTCCTTTTTGATTTGGCCATAATCCTGCTAAAGCTGGTTTGCTAACTCCATCGATCATTTTTAAAATCATTTTTGAAATAACTAATAGAACACCAGTATTACCTGCTGACAAACTTATATCTGATTTACCTTCTAGTTGATGAGAAATACAATTCCACATACTTGTATTTTTAGAATTTTTTATAGCTGTAAGTGGAGTTTCATTATCAGATACTATAGTATCTGTATTTATTATATTTATCTTATTTGACTTAATTTTATATTTAATTAATTTTTCATTAATTTCATTCTCTTTACCAAAAATATTTAAAACAAAGTCATTGTTTAATTCTCTTTTTTTTAAAAAAAATTTTACTCCTTCGATTATTTTATCAGGTGAATTGTCACCTCCCATTGCATCAATAGCAATAGAAATTTTTTTAGTCATAGTGTAAAATTAAATATCTAAAATCTTCTTTCCGTTGTAGAAACCAGATTTTAAATCAACATGATGAGAGAGTCTATTTTCTCCGCTTTTTTTATCTTCAATAATATTAACTGATGACAACCTGTGATGAGATCTTCTCATTCGTTTTTTTGATTTAGAGGTTTTTCTTTTAGGAACAGCCATATTTAATAGTTGAATTTTTTAAGATGTTTTAACATATTTTCATCACTAAGTTCAAAGCAAAAATCAAAAAATTTAACAAAATATAACTGAAATTGATTAATTTTCTGTTTGTTATCTAATTTAATAGTATCGAAATACTTTATAACTATTCTCTCATTGACTATAAAATTTCTAGATTTTGAATTTTTTCTATCCTCTATTTTAAGCAGAATATCATATAAAATTTTGTTTAAATCTTTCATTTTAGAATTTACAGATACATCACCGTAACCTAACTCTCTTAAATTGTGCTCGATGTTATTTAAAAAAAAATCATATTGATTTTGATCAAATATAGTTCCTCTTTTTTTTGCTATAATTAGCAATAAAGCAAAGTGAAAAAACATAAGATGAATTCTAGATTGAAATGTGTCAGGTAAACCTAGTTTTTCATAAAAAAAAATATTTCTAGATAAGTATAGTATATTATTATACAAGTCAGAATTATGTTTTTTCTTAAAAAGATTTCTAAAAAATTTATACATATAATTATTTTTTTTATTTTAATATCTTGTAAATTACAAGAACCATATAAAAACCATGGTATCTTACACTTAGAAAAAAGGTCTGACCTATTGGAAGTAAATAAATCTAACACAAATGATGTGTTAAAAATAATAGGACATCCCCATACTGTGTCCTTAGAAAATGAAAATGAATGGTTCTTCTTAGAAAGAGTTTTATCAAAAGGAGATTTCCATAAATTAGGGCAAAATGTTTTAGAAAAAAATAATATACTTGTTCTAAAATTCAATAAATACGGTATTTTAATTGAAAAAAATTTACTTGGTAAAGATGATAAAAATAAAGTTTCATTTTCAATGGATGAAACAGAAAATGAAAGAACTCAAAAAAGTTTTGTAGAAAAATTCTTAACTAGCTTAAGAAGCAAAATGTACGGTAGTAAATAAATAATTTTTTGGTTAATGAGCAATTACTGCTAATAACAATAGCGCAACTATATTGGTTATTTTAATCATTGGATTTACAGCTGGTCCGGCTGTATCTTTATAGGGATCTCCAACAGTGTCTCCTGTAACAGCTGATTTATGTGCATCAGAGCCTTTTCCGCCAAAGTTTCCGTCTTCGATATATTTTTTTGCATTATCCCAAGCTCCACCTCCAGCTGTCATTGAGACAGCTACGAAAAGACCTGTAATAATAACTCCTAAAAGCATTGCTCCTAGGGATGACAACGCTGCTTCCATTCCACCAATCTGTAAAATAATAAAGTAAAGCACAACAGGAGATAAAACTGGTAGTAACGATGGAATTATCATTTCTTTGATAGCTGCTTTTGTTAAGAGATCTACCAATCTACCATAATCAGGTTTTCTTTTTCCTTTCATGATACCAGGAATTTTTTTAAATTGTCTTCTTACCTCAATAACAACTGAACCGCCTGCTCTTCCAACAGCTTGCATTCCCATTGAGCCAAATAAATAAGGCAACATTCCACCTATTAATAGACCAGCAACTACAAATGGATTAGACAAATCAAATGTTACGTTTACACCTTCAAGCGCTGAGCCACTAACAGTTGAAAAATATTTAATATCTTCTGTGTAGGCAGCAAACAAAACTAACGCTCCCAAACCAGCAGATCCTATTGCATAACCTTTAGTAACTGCTTTTGTAGTATTTCCAACTGCATCTAAAGCGTCAGTAGTTTTTCTAACATTTTTAGGAAGCTTTGACATCTCTGCAATTCCTCCAGCATTATCTGTTACAGGTCCATAAGCATCTAGAGCTACAACCATTCCTGTAAGTGCTAACATTGCAGTTACTGCAATTGCTATACCGAATAAACCAGCAAGCTCATTAGTGTATAAAATTCCAGCAACAATAATTAAAGCTGGTACTGCTGTGGCTTCCATTGAAATAGCTAATCCTTGGATCACATTGGTTCCATGTCCAGTAGTAGAAGATTGCGCTACTGTTTTAACTGGTCTGTAGTTAGTTCCCGTATAGTATTCAGTTATCCAAATTAACAAACCTGTAATAGCAAAACCAACAACACCGCAAATATATAAATCCATTCCATTGAAATTTTTACCACTATTTAAATAATTTTCTGACAAACCTACAACGGAGTCAGTCACAGGATACAAAATCATTAAAGATGTAACAGCTGTAACAATAAAACCTTTATAAAGAGCTCCCATAATATTTTTGTTTTTTCCAAGTTTTACAAACCAAGTACCGATTATTGAAGTGATGATACATGCTCCACCAATAGCCAAAGGATAAATCATCAAATTATAATCGTTAGGAAAAAATATTGAAGCTAAAACCATAGTCGCAACAATAGTTACAGCATAAGTTTCAAATAAATCTGCAGCCATTCCTGCGCAATCACCTACATTGTCTCCAACATTATCGGCTATAACAGCAGGGTTTCTAGGATCATCTTCTGGAATACCTGCTTCTACTTTTCCTACTAAATCAGCACCAACATCTGCACCTTTAGTAAAAATACCTCCACCAAGTCTAGCAAAAATAGAAATAAGTGATGCACCAAAACCAAGAGCAACTAAAGCATTTATAATTTCTCTATTATCGACATTTAAATTAATTAAAATAATGTAGTAAATTGTGATCGCTATTAAAGCCAAACCTGCAACTAATAAACCTGTTATTGCACCTGACTTGAAAGCAATAGTTAAACCCGATTGCAAACTTTTTCTAGAGGCCTCAGCAGTTCTTACATTTGCTTTAACAGAAATTAGCATCCCAACATAGCCCGCAACACCAGATAAAAATGCTCCTATGAAATAACCAATACCAACTAAATAACTAAAAAAATAAGTTACTATTGCTAAAACTATAATCCCGACTACTGCAATAGTTTTATACTGTCTATTTAAATAAGCCTTAGCTCCTATTTGAATAGCTTCTGCTATTTCTTGCATTCTTGCATTACCAGCACTTGATGAGATTATTTGACCAGATAATAAGTAACTGTAAGCGACAGCTATAATCCCCGTAAATGAAATTAAATATAATAATTCTAAATAGTCAGTCATATAAAAAAAGAATAAATGCCAAATTAATTTTAAAAACGCAAGCTAAACTTACTGTAAATAACAGTTATTTTATTCATCTTTTCTTAAAATTTTAGCTATTTTATCTAGTATTGCATTTAGGTATCCAATTTGAATCTTTTCAAGAAAGTGTTCTGAGGCTATTAGGTATTCAGATATTATCACTTTTTTAGGGGTATTATGTTTAAACATAAGCTCAAATAATGCTGCAAATAGAATGATTTTTAATAATTTATCAGTTTTTTTTAAATTAATATCCTCTCTTAAATAAGTGTTAATTGTTTCCTCTATTAGTTCAGATCTTTCAAGTGTGCCAGTTACAACATCTTTAATAAATTTTTTGTATTGGCTCTTCGGATAATCAATTTCACTATTAGGATTAATTAATGAACTATAGAGTTTTTGTATTACTTTTATTCTAGGAGAAGAAACTTTAAATTTTTTTAGGCTCATTTTTTAAAATCATGATTACTGCATTCGCAGCTTCTGAACCTTTATTTGGTTTATTTTTACTATTCATGGTACTTCTATTTTTTGCCTGATTAATATTTAGAGCTGTAATAATTCCATTACCTATAGGTTTGCTGTGGTTTGTAGAGATGCTTAAAATTGAATTAAAAACAGAGGAGCATATAAAATCAAAATGGGGAGTTTCACCTTTTATTACACATCCTAAAGCTACAAATCCATCATATTTTTTTATATTTTTTTTAATTGCAACTGGTATTTCATATACGCCTGGTACATTTAATATATAAACTAAAAATTTATTTTGAATTAGTTTTTTTTTAGCGTTTAAAACTAGATTTTTAGAAATATCTTTATAATAATTTGAATTTAATATTAAAATTTTTTTCATTTAATAATTATTTGTTTTTTAATCTTAAGACCAAATCCTTCTAAACCTATAATCTTTTTTTTACTTCTAGAAATTAATATCATATTTTTTACTTTCAAATCTTTGATTATTTGAGCTCCAATACCATAATACCTTAATGTATTAATATTGCTATTATTCAAATTATTTTTTTTATTTATAATTAATAATAAAAAATTCTTATATTTATTTAAAAGCTTTAGAGATTGTAAAATTTTTTTATTTTTTAAAACATTTTTTTTTATTTGAGTTGACAAAACTCTCACAAATATCGAATTATTAATATTAAATTTACCCTTAGTTATTACATAATTATTATTATTTTCTAATTTATTTTTATAATTATGCAAAATTAATTTATCAAAATTTTTTAAATTTAAAAATCTAGTGTCTTTTTTTATAATTAATTTTTCATATTTTAATCTATAAGAAATTAAATCTTCAATAGAAGCGAGTTTAATTTTATGTTTTTTTGAAAATTTAAATAAATCATTTAATCTAGCCATTCTACCGTCTTCATTCATCACTTCACATATCACTGAACTAGGATTCAAATTTGATAATTTTGAAATATCAACGGAAGCTTCTGTGTGCCCCGCTCTCTCCAAAACTCCACCCGCTCTTGCAACTAATGGAAAAACATGGCCTGGTGATACAATATCTTTTTTTTTTACTTTAGGATTAATTGCTGTTTTGATTGTTTTGGCTCTATCTTGAGTTGATATGCCCGTAGTAATACCTTTTTTTGCTTCAATTGAAACTGTAAAAGCAGTTTGCATTCTAGATTTATTTACCGGAGACATTAAGGGTAATTTTAAAATATCAATTTGTTTTTTTGTTAAAGCTAAACAAATTAAACCTCTACCATGTTTAGCCATAAAATTTATATTTTTTGCATTACATTTTGAGGCTGGTATTATTAAGTCTCCTTCATTTTCTCTATCTTTATCATCAACTAAAATGAACATTTTGCCTCTTTTAGCATCTTGAATAATCGATGAAATTTTTGAAAATCTTTTATCTGGCATTTAATTAGAATATTTATATATATATTTACCAAATATATCTAATTCTACGTTTACTAAATCATTTTTTTTTAAATCTTTAAGATTAGTGAGCTTTAATGTGTGAGGTATAACATTAATATAAAAATAGTTTTTCTTTATATTTGAAATTGTGAGAGATACTCCATTTATAGAAATTGACCCTTTTTCTATTAAATATTTATTAAAATTTTTATCCAAAATTCTAAACTTAATTAACCATGTTTTATCTATCGCAGATATTTGATTAACCTTTGCAACAGTATCAACATGCCCCTGTGAAAAATGACCAGATATTTTTTTACCATAAGATAGTGATTTTTCTAAATTGATAATTTGATTTATTTTTACTGATCTGAAATTGGATCTTTTTAAAGTTTCATTAGACAAATAAAAATAGATTTTTTTCTTATCTATTTTTACTAACGTAAGACATGCTCCGTTACAGCAAATAGATGAACCAAGATCCTTTTTTTTAAGTGTAATATTTGAAAGAATTCCAATGAATACACTTTTTTTTGTTTTTTCAACGCTTATTACTTTACCAGTATTGTAAATTATTCCATTAAACATTTTTAAAATTTTTTAATGAAAAGTTTATCACTATTTAAATAAATTGATATTGGTTTAAATCTAATTTTTTTTAAAAAATTTGGTGAAATATTATTTTTTCCAATTTTTTTTAAATTTTTATTACTTTTAAAAAAATATAAATTATTAATTAATTTATTTTTCATTACAGTGTTAAGAAAAATAAGTCCAGTTTCTAAAAGAACACGTGAATATCCAAGTTTATATATTTTTTTATAAAGCATGATAAAATCTTCTTTATCTTTTAAGGCATTTATGAAGACAAATTTATAACCTTTTTTCTTAAATGCGCTTACTCTCTTAAAATTCGATTTTTTAGTTATTATAAAGGTTTTTCTTTTATTGATTATATTATTCAATCGTAAGTTTTTTTTTAATTTTAAATTTAAATCAATTATGAATAAATCGGGTTTAAATTTATCTAAACCATCAATCCTGCAATTAAGTAATGAATTATCTAAATTAATAGTTTTGGAAGTAGATAATATGCAATCATATCTAGATCTCAATAAATGAACAATTTTCCTCGAACTCTCATTTGTTATCCATCTTTTTTTATAATTTATTGAGAAGAAATCATTTGAAAGAGCAATTTTTGCAGAGACATATGGAATATTTAGTTTCTTATTAATAAAATAGCTTTTATAAAAATTCTTATAGTTTTTTGATTTTATTTTTTTTATATCAATACCTTTTTTGCTAAGAATAGATTTTGCTTTTTTAAATGATCTAATGTCTGGATCATAAGATCCAAAATAAACTTTTTTAATTTTTTTTTTTAAAATTATTTTCGTACATGGTGGAGTTTTACCATAATGCACGCAGGGTTCTAAGGACGTATATAAACTTGCACCAACACAATCTTTTCTTTTAGATAACGCATTAAACTCAGCATGAGGTCTACCTTTTATAGAAGTTGCTCCTGAAGAAATAACACTATTATTTTTTACAACTATTGCGCCTACAGAAGGATTTAAACCTGTTTTTCCTAAATTTATTTCTGCAAGTTGGTACGCTAGATCTAAATAAAAATTATGATTTTTTGTCATCTAAATTGCCAACAAACTGTTCAAAATCTTTTGCTTCTTTAAAATTTTTATACACAGAGGCAAAACGAACATAAGCAACTTTGTCTAGTGAAGATAGCCCTTCCATTATAAATTTACCTATAGTTGGAGTAGGAATTTCACTTTCACCTAAACCCTCAAGATTTCTTACAATTTTAGAAATAAATTTTTCTATTGTCTCGCTATCAATAGGTCTTTTTCTAGTAGCTATTCTAATTGATTTTGAAATTTTATCTCTATCAAATGGTTCTCTTTTACCATTACCTTTAATTACTGTTAATTCTTGAAATTGAACTCTCTCAAAAGTGGTAAATCTCTCTTTTCTTTCACAACCACAAAGTCTTCTTCTCCTTATAGCTGTGCCATCCTCCGTCGGTCTAGAGTCAACTACTGATGTATCTTTTTCTCTACAAAAAGGACAAAGCATAAATTTATTTAATTTTCATATATAGGAAAAGAGGAGCAAAGATCAATAATTTCTTCTTTTACTTCATTCTCTATTTTTGAATTATCTGATTTGTTCTCACTTAAACCTTTAATTACTTTATGTATTAGATCTGCAATTAATTTAAATTCCTTTTCTTTGAATCCTCTTGTAGTACAGGCTGGTGTACCTAATCTAATTCCAGAAGTTATGAATGGGCTTTCTGTATCAAAGGGAATTCCATTTTTGTTGCATGTTATATTTGCTCTTCCTAACGAAGCTTGAGCATCTTTTCCAGTAACTTTGAATGATCTTAAATCAAGAAGCATTAAATGTGTATCTGTTCCACCAGAAAAGATTTTAAAACCTTTTTCGGATAAACTTTTTGATAAAACTTTTGCATTATTAATTACATTCTTAGTATAAATTTTAAATTCTTCAGACAAAGCTTCTTTAAAGCAAACTGCTTTGGCTGCAATTACGTGCATCAATGGTCCACCTTGTAAACCTGGAAATATTGCACTATTAAACTTCTTAGCTAATTCCTCATTATTTGTTAAAATAATTCCACCTCTTGGTCCTCTTAAAACTTTATGTGTTGTAGAAGTTACAACATCAGCATATTTAGTTGGATTAGGATAAGATCCTCCGGCTACTAATCCAGAAAAATGTGCCATGTCAACTAGAAGATATGCTCCAACTTTATCACAAATTTCTCTAAATTTTTTAAAATCAATTATTCTTGAATATGCACTACCTCCTGCAATAATTAGTTTTGGTTTATTTTCAACGGCAAGTTTTTCTACAGCTTTATAATCAATTAAGCCCGTCTCCATATCAACTTCATAATGAAGAGCATTAAACCACTTGCCAGATTGAGCTGGTTTTGCTCCATGAGTTAAGTGACCACCTGAGTTTAAACTCATCGCTAATGTTGTGTCTCCTGGTTTCAAAAGAGCTAAATAAACTGCACCATTTGCTTGGGCACCAGAATGTGGTTGCACATTTGCAAACTTACAATCAAATAATTTCTTTGCACGGTCAATAGCTAAATTTTCGGAAACATCAACGTGCTCACAACCACCATAATATCTTTTTGAAGGATAACCTTCTGCATATTTATTTGTTAAGACTGAACCTTGTGCTTCAAGTACAGCTCTTGAAACAATATTTTCTGATGCAATTAGTTCGATATGATTTTGTTGCCTTGTAAACTCACCTCTAATTGAGTTATAAAGTTCTTTATCTGCATCTTGAAGTTTTAATTTAAAAAAACTATTTAAATATTTATCTAATTTAATAACTGACATTATATTTTTTTTACTCTTTTTAAGTGCCTACCGCCTTCAAATTTAGTTTTTAAAAATAATTCAACTAATTTTAACGACAAGCTTTTTTTTGTTAATCTAGCGCCTATTGCAATTATATTAGCATTATTGTGCTGCCTAGACAATCTAGTCGATTTTTGATTGTAGCATACAGCAGCCCTAATATTTTTGATTTTATTGGCACTTATAGCCATCCCTGTGCCAGAACCACATACAAGTATGCCTACATCACTTTTTTTTGCTTTAATACGATTTGCAAGTTTTTTGGCATAATCAGGGTAATCAACCGATTTGTTTTCAAAAGGACCTAGGTCGATTATAGAAACATATTTATCAATAAGAAAATCTTTGATTTTTTCTTTAAGATCGAAACCGGCATGATCTGAAGCTATACAAACTTTTTTAAATAAGAAGCTCAAAGTTATTTATTTTTTAATTATAATTTATTAACGTAAGTTGTTATTTAACAATTTGTACTATATATTTGAATTTAACATTTGTCGCATTATATTTTATTTACATGATAACTGGAAAATTCCCAAATTTGAGACTTAGAAGACTAAGAAAATTTGACTGGTCTAGAAAATTAGTGCAAGAGAACAATCTCTCTCCTAGTGATTTGATATATCCATTGTTTGTTATTGAGGGAAAAAACAAAAAAAAACCAATAAAATCTATGCCTAATGTATATCAGTATTCTATTGATAATTTAGGAAGCATTGTGAATACAGTCATAAAAAACAAAATACCAATGATCGCTTTGTTTCCATCAACACCTAGTAATAAAAAAAATCCTTTTGGAAATGAAGCTTTAAATGAAAATAATTTAGTATGCAAAGCAATAAGATTTTTAAAAAAAAGATTTAAAAATGATATTGGCGTAATGTGTGATGTTGCTTTAGATCCTTATACGTCACACGGTCATGATGGAGTTTTAAAAAAAAACTATGTTTTGAATGATGAGACAATTAACATTTTAATGAAACAAGCTTTACTACATGCTCAAATGGGTTGTGATGTTATTGCTCCATCAGACATGATGGATGGAAGGATAGGTAAAATAAGAAAATATTTAGATAAAAATAGATATCATGATGTTCAACTTCTTTCATATGCAGTTAAGTATGCATCAAATTTTTACGGACCTTTTAGAGATGCTGTAGGTTCTAAAAAAACATTAAAAAGTGATAAAAAAAATTATCAAATGGATTTTGCTAATAGTAATGAAGCCTACAGAGAAGTTGCTTTAGATATTAAAGAAGGTGCTGATATGGTAATGGTAAAACCAGGCATGCCATACCTAGATGTTATTAAATCAATTAATGAAAATTTTAAGATTCCTGTTTTAGCTTATCAAGTTTCCGGAGAATATAGCCTAATAAAAAATGGAATTAAAAACAATCTTGTAAATAAAGAAGCAATACTAGAAAGCCTAATGTGTTTCAAAAGAGCTGGTGCTTCAGCTATAGTTACTTATTTTGCATTAGAAATAGCTAAAAATTTGTAATTAGTTAAAATAATTCTCTAAAACAACTCTGGATTTTGGAAATAAAAGATTGTTTGGAATAAAAAATTTATTTTGAAAAACATTACGTGTAAAATAAAGTGATTTACGAATTAAGGTGTTATTAAACTCTAAAGGAATTTTTTTAATAATTAAATAATTTGGGACTTCATAAATATAACCGTCAATTTTGATTTTTAATATGTCATTGTTTTTACTTTCAGTAGAAGAATACTGTCCTAAGTCGGTATCATAGCCTAAATCTTTAATTAAATTTAATTCAAAAAAAATATAAATGAAAATCCAATTTTTTAAATTAATAGAATTCATTAATTTCTCAAATGAATTATAAATTTTCTTATTTTGTTGAGCTTCAGGTAATAAAGTGTTCAATAAAGAACATATTGAAATTAACGCTGAAGTTCTTTCTTTGTCATTAAAAAATAAAGGTGAAATAGGTTTGATCAATTCTGTTTTAAAGTATCCAATTTTATTCTCACTTTTAGAAGAATGTGAAACAAAAAGCTTATTTGATATTTGTAAATAATTTCTTATTTTACGAGAGGTTCCTCCATAAACAATACCATCAACTTTACCTTTCTCTTTAGTGAAAATATTAATAATATTTGCATTCTCTCTAAATTTTCTTTTAGATAATAAGTAGCATTCATCTTCCCAAATCATATCTTTAAAGTCTTCAGAAGTTTAGATGCAGCATTTTGCTGAGCATTTTTTTTTGATGAACCTATGCCTGTAATTTTTTTTGAATTAGGAATTTGAACCTCTGTCATAAATAATGGTTTATGTTGTGGCCCAGTTTTCTTTGAAAAAATATATTTTGGAAGTTCTTTAAATTTTTTTAAACTATATTCTTGTAGCTTAGTCTTCGAGTCTATAAGTGTTATTGCTGAATTTAAAATGTGTTTTTCCCAGAACTTCAAAATAAATTTTTCAGCAGATTTAAATCCATTATCAGTGTAAATTGCTCCGATAAGAGCTTCTAAACAATCACTGCTAATCTTATCCGTTGACCTATCTAATTTTTTATGTGATGAGCCTAAAAATATAAATTTACCTAAATTCAATTTTTTAGCTATTAGGCTGCATGTTTTTTTATTAACCAAATTTGCATATTTTTTATCTATTATACCTTCTTTTTCGGCTGGGTATTTTGTTAATAAAGTTTGAGAAATAACTAATCCCAATACTCTGTCGCCTAAAAATTCTAACTTTTCATTATTATCAATATTATTAAAGCTTTTGTGTGTTAATGCCTGCTGCAACAATTCAGTTTTTTTAAAATTATAATTAATTATTTTTTCAAAATCTTTAATTTTATTTTTCATTATAACTTATTAAATAACCTGCTAAATCTAAATGAGTCCCCTAGATTCCAAAATTTTAACAAACTACTTATATTAGTATCATTTGAGAAAAAAATTAATTTTGCTTCACCTACTAAATTTAATTCTTTAACATAACCTACGCTATCTAAATATCTGCTATCTTTAGAACAGTCTCGATTGTCTCCTAATAAAAAAAAATGACCTTCTGGTACTTTAAATTTTTTAGTATTTTGTAAACTGCCTCTTTGTTTATACGAAACAAAATGTGTAACGCCATTAGGTAAAGTCTCAATAAAATTGTTTGTCTCTAATAAAAAACTTCCACATCTAATCTTTTCATTAATTATTGTTGGTTCCCTTTTTGTTTTTTGCTCATTTATATATAGATCTCCATTTATAAATTGGATCGTATCATCCGGCAGCCCAATTAATCTTTTTATATAATCAGTCCTATTATCAGCTGGAGTTTTAAAGACTACTAAATCACCTCTTTTAGGTTGTTTTGAAAAGAAACGTTTATTTGAAAAATTAGGACTAAAGGGAAAAGAATGCTTACTATAACCATATGTATATTTTGAAACAAATATTCTGTCCCCAACTAGCAAAGTTGGCTCCATAGAAGATGAGGGTATGTAAAATGGCTGAAAAAACAAAGATCTTATTAGGATAGCAATAAATAGTGCTCCTAGTAAAGTTTTTATATTATCGTAAATTATTAATAAAATTTTATTTTTTTTCATAAACTTATAGTTACAAATGCTACAGCGTATTTATTTTCATCTGAGAGAGATAATGATGTTTTTATTTCTTTATTTTTAAATTTTTTTTTTAATAGTTTTTTTGTATTACCTTCAAAATTAAAATAAGGTTTACCTGAATTATTATTCTTAACTATAATTTCATTTAAATTAATGCCATTAGATATACCAGTACCTAGGGCTTTAGAAAATGCTTCTTTTGCGGCAAACCTTTTCGCAAAACAGTGCTCGGACTTGATAAGTTTTTTGCATTTGGAAATTTCCTTTACATTATAAACTCTGCTTACAAATCTTTTATTTTTAATTGATTTTTTTATTCTAACTATACTTACAATGTCAGTTCCTATTCCAAAAATTTTCATGATTTAAGAATTTTTTTAAAAGTTTTAATTACTGAGCTCATACCTTCAAATATGGATTCTCCTATTAAAAAATGACCAATATTGAATTCTTCTATTCCTTTAACTTTTGTTAGTATTTGTGCTGATTTAAAAGTTAAGCCATGTCCCGCATGAACTTCTAAACCTAATTTATTTCCCTCTCTAACAGCTTTTTTTATTCTTTTTAATTCATTAGCGAAATTTTTGTTCTTATTAATAAGATTACAAATTTTTCCTGTATGTATTTCTATGCAATCTGCGTTTAAATTCTTTGCTTCATTAATGTCTTTTAAGTTTGGTTCAATAAATAAGCTAATTCTAATTTTTCTTTTTTTAAGATTATTGATTAATTTTTTTAAGAAAGGTCTATTGTGATTTAAATTTAAGCCGCCCTCAGTAGTAATTTCTTTTCTTTTTTCAGGAACTATACAAATAAAAGGTGGTTTGCTTTTAGAGGCAATTCTTAACATTTCTTTGGTAGCAGCTATTTCTAAATTTAATGGTATTTTAATCTTATTTTTTATTTTTTTTAGATCAATTTCATTTATATGACGTCTGTCTTCTCTTAAATGAATTGTAACTGAGTCTGCTCCATTTTTTTGAGCTAATAAAGCAGCTCTCAAAGGACTTGGGTAATTTTCACCTCTTGCATTTCTTACAGTTGCTACATGATCAATATTTACGCCCAGTCTAATTCTTTTCATTAAAGATTTCTACTTCCAGGTTTAACAGGATTTATAGACTGTAATTCTTTAGGTAAATCTTCTTTTTTATAAGTCGGTATATTGAGCTGTACTTGTGATATAATCTTATTTTTAATATTAGACTGACCATTTGATCTATCAATTATACAAGCATATCCAATTATTTCAGCACCATTAGAAATAACTAATTTTGAACATTCTAAACTTGATTTTCCTGTAGTAATAACATCTTCTACAATTAAAACTTTATTGCCTTTTTCAATTTTAAAATCTCTTCTTAGTTTAAACTCGCCATCAACTCTTTCTGAAAAAATTGTTTTTTTATTTAATAGCTTACCTAATTCATATCCTACGATTATTCCTCCCATTGCAGGAGATAAAATTATGTCAAAATGAGTAAATTCTTTTTTTATTTTTTCTGCTAATGATTGGCATATTTTAACTGCCTCATTTGGAATACTCATTAACTTTGCACACTGAACATACTTTGAGCTATGCAAACCAGAAGAAAGTATAAAATGTCCTTCGATTAAAGCGTTAGTTTTTTTTAAAATTTTCAAAGATTCTTCTAATGAAAGCATTTTTCTTTTTTTTATGTCTTATTATTTTAAAATTCAAATTGTTTTGTTTAATTTGACTTATCAAGTTAGTAAAATTTTTCAAATCTTTAATTTGTAAGTCAAAAGAAAATTTAAGGAATTCTTTATTTCGCTTTAAAATATCAACATTTATTATATTCCCTTTGTTCAAACCAATTAAAGAACAAATGTCTCCTAACGCACCTGGTTTGTGGGGTAGATCTACTTCAATTGTACTTGAATAGTTTTTTTCATTTTTTTTATCTACTTCAGTTGATTTATCCTGCCAATATCTTCTAATTGCAGCTCTAGCTTTTCCAGTTTTTGCAGAGCTTAACCAGTGTAATGATGGAGAGGCATTTTTAGAAGTTTGGATTTTTACCATATCTCCGTTTTTAAGAATTGTTTGTAATGATACTTCCCTGCCATTCACATGAGACCCAATTGCACTGTTACCAATTTTTGTGTGAACAGCATAAGCAAAGTCTATTGGCGTAGCTAATTTTGGAAGTTTAATTACAGAACCTTTAGGAGTAAAACAAAAGACATTTTCTTGAAACATTTGTAATTTTGTAAATTCATAATAGTGCTCTGGGCTATTTCCAGTTTCAATAATCTCAACTAAGTCTCTTAACCAATCATATTCTTTCCATGAAAGATCTGAAAATTTTTCTGAGGATTTGTATTTCCAATGAGATGCTATACCTCTTTCAGCGAATTCATGCATTTCAAAAGTTCTTATCTGAATTTCAATTCTATTTTTTTTTGGTCCTATTACTGAGGTGTGAATGGATTTGTAATTATTAATTTTTGGAGTCGAAATATAGTCTTTAAATTTACCAGGTATCGTAGAGAACTTGCTATGAAATATTCCAAGTGTTTTATAGCAATCTTCAACGTTTTTAACTATAACTCTAAAACCTATTATATCTGTTAGTTGTTCTAATGAAATTTTTTTGTTTTGTATTTTTCTCCATATGGAAAAAGGTGTTTTTTCTCTTCCAGCTATTGTTGCCTCAATTCCATTTTTTTTTAACAAATCAATTAGCTCTATTGAAATTGATTTAAATGTGTCATCACGATTATTTTTTATAAATTTTAATCTTTCATTTATTAAATCTCTTGCTGGTTGATTTAGTACTGAAAAAGATAAATCTTCTAACTCGTCCCTAATTCTATTCATCCCCATTCTGTCAGCAAGAGGTGCGTAAATTTCCATTGTCTCTTTTGCTTTTCTAATGATTTTTTCTTTATCTTTTACAAATTGAATTGTTCTCATATTGTGTAATCTATCTGCTAATTTAACTAAGAGAACACGTATATCCTTTGATGTGGCTAAAATTAATTTTCTAAAATTTTCAGCTTTTGAGTCACCGACCGCTTTATTTTCCAAAGCAGAAATTTTTGTTACCCCATCTACCAAATTAGCAACTTCTTCGCCAAATTCTTTTTTAACACTTTCGTAAGTTACCTTGGTATCTTCGATAGTATCATGAAGTAAGCCTGTTGTGATTGTTGCGCTATCAAGTTTCAACTCAGTTAAAATTTTTGCTACAGCAACTGGATGAATTATATAAGGGACTCCTTCTTCTCTTTTTTGATTTTGATGAGCTTCTAAAGCAAAATTATACGCCTTATTTACAGTTTCTATATTCAAAAATTTATTATAAGTTTTAATTTGATCAATTAATTCGTTATTATTAATCATAATTTTATATTAACATTTTTACTTAATCTTGTAATCTCTATCCTTGATTTAAAATCTAGTTTTTTAATTAAATAGTTTATATTTTGCTTTAAAACAGTATGTATCCAGTTTGGATCAATTTGTTTGATGGGGTATAAAACAAAATTTCTCGTATGACATCTCAAATGTGGTAAAATAATAAAACCTGTTTTTACTATATCTGAGTTATAATCAATTATATCGATATCACATACACGTGGATCATTTTTTTTAGTCTTAAATCGTCCTATTTTTTTTTCTATTGATTTAATTATTTTAAATAAAATTTCTAGACTTTCACTAAACGAGCATAAAATTCCTACATTAAGATAATTTGGATATCTTTTGTTTGGATAAGAAGGAGTTTCATAATAGTTAGAAATTTTTTTAATTTTTACTTTTGAAGATAATAATAAATCAATTGCAATTGTAATATTATCAAATCTACTACCAAATTTTGAATTAAGGTTTGATCCAATATTTAAATGTATCATTTATTATTTTTACTTAATAATCTTGCTTTTTCTCTATTCCAATCTCTTGTTTTTTTAACCTGTCTTTTATCATAAAGTTTTTTTCCCTTAGCGACTGCAATTTCTACTTTAACTTTTCCCTTAGAAAAATATAATTTTGTTGGAATGAGAGTTAATCCATCTTGGTTAATTCTTCCAATAAGTTTATTAATTTCTTTTTTTTTAAACAAAAGTTTTCTATCCCCTTTTGGATCGTGATTGTTGTAAGATGATTGACGGTATAGGGGTATATGTGAATTAACTAAGAACATTTCACCATTATTATCTACAGCATAAGAGTCGGCTATACTTCCTTTGCCGTCTCTTAAAGATTTAACTTCTGATCCTTTTAAAACTATTCCAGCTTCTAAAAGTTCTAAAAAAAAATAATTAAAACTAGCTTTTCTATTTAGGCAGATAATTTTTTGACCAGGCACTAATTTTTGTTTCATTAAAGTAACTTAGCTACTTTAAGTGCCTCTGAGACTTTTTCTTTGGTTTCTTCTCTAATTTCAACTAATGGCAATCTTACAGTTGGTTTACACATTCCAAGTAACGATGCAGCATATTTTACTGGAGATGGGTTGCTTTCAATAAATAATGAATTGTGAAGAGGTTGAAGAAGTTTATCTAACTCAACAGCTTTTTTTTGGTCGTCAACACATGCTTTTTGAAAATCAGAAGCGAGCTTAGCTGCAATGTTAGCAGTAACTCCAATGGCCCCTACTCCGCCACGTTTATTAAATTCTAAAGCATTATCATCATTACCGGTTAACTGAATAAATTCTCTTCCCATAGCTTTTAATTGTTGATCAACTCTATCAAGATCACCGGTTGCATCTTTAACTCCTTTAATGTTTTTTAATTCATAAAGTTTAGCCATAGTATCAACTTGCATATTAATTACTGATCTTGAAGGAATGTTGTAAATAATAATTGGGATGCCAACATTATCATTGATTTTTTTATAATGTTGATACAAACCCTCTTGTGTTGGTTTGTTGTAATACGGTGTAACAACTAATAATGCATCGGATCCTGCTTTTTCAGCAAATTTTGATAATTCAATTGCTTCATCTGTAGAGTTAGAGCCAGTACCTGCTATTACTGGAATCTTTCCTTTGCATTCTTTAACCGCTATTTCGATAATTTTTCTATGTTCATTATGAGATAATGTCGGGGACTCACCTGTGGTACCACCTGGAACCACTCCATTAGTACCATTTACTAAATGATAATTAATTAATTTTACATATTCACCTTCGCTAAGACTTTCGTCTTTAAACGGCGTGATTAAAGCTACAATTGATCCTTTAAACATATAATTATATAAGATATTTAATCTTTAACTTATGATCAATAAATTAATTAGTCTAGTTATATTAACATTTTTTTTATTAATTGGTCACAGTTATTCAGAAACACAATTCTTATACCCTAAAAAAAAACCATCTATTTTTAAGCCAATAGATAAAACTAATGAACAAAAAATTCAAAGCAATATACCTCAAAAAAAACCTTTAATTCAGAATGATAAACCTCAAGAAAATCAAGTCTTGAAAAAAGAAAAAATAATAGAAAAAAAGAAAGTTGAAGTAAAAGGTGAAAAGCAAAAAAAGACAGAAGAAAAAAAAATAAAAGTAGGATTTGTTTTTCCTCAAAAAAAACCGTCTATCTACAGATCTACAGCAAAAGAGGTTAAGAAATCATCAATATTAAAACAAAAAGATTTTGAGCAAGCTAAAAAAACAATAGATTTTATTAAACAAAAGAAATGGAATAGTGCTTTGAAAAGTGCTGCAAAAGTAAAAGATAAAGAATTTAGAACTTTAATTACATGGATGCATCTTAAAACAACAAGAAATGGGGCTTCATTTAATGAATACAAGAAATTTATAGAGCAAAATGAAGATTACCCAAGAATTAATAGAATAAAATATTTAGCAGAAGAAAAAATTTATTTAAGAGATAATTCACCATCATCAATAATAAGTTGGTTTGAAAAAAATCCGCCTTTAGGTGGTCTCGGCAAAATCAAATTAGCAGAAGCTTATCTTGAACAAAAAAAATTTGATAAGGTAGAGGAACTTATTAAAGATGGTTGGGTTACAGCTGAAATTAGAAAAAATGATTTAGGGTATTATAGAGCTAAATTTAAAAAATTTTTAACCTCTGATGATCATATTAATAGAGCTGATTATTTAGCCTGGGAAAGAAAATATTGGGATTTAAAAAGAATGTTAAAGTATCTACCTGGGGATCAAAGAGCTGTTTATAATGCTCGTCAAATTTTAATGAGTAATTCGTATGGAGTTGATTACGCTATCGCAAAAGTGCCTGAATATCTAAAACAAGATCCCGGATTAGAATTTGACAGATTAAGATGGAGAAATAGAAGAGGTAGATTAGATGGGTCTTTAGAAATTTTATATAGAAATTCTTTAAAAACAGAAACTCAAATGGTTCGTCCGGATAAATGGTGGGAACAAAGAGAGAGTGTTGTTAGAAGTTTAATTTACAAAAAAAGATATAAAACAGCATATAAAATTTCAAGTGAACATGCGCTTTCTGCTGGTCCTTCTTTTGCAGAAGCAGAATGGTTATCTGGTTGGATAGCGATAACTTTTTTAAATTCACCCGAATATGCCATCAGCCATTTTCAAAATTTTTATAATAATGTTAGTTATCCAATTAGCTTAGCGCGCGGTGCTTATTGGTTAGGCCAATCCTATGAAAAACTGGGAGAGAAAGATTTTTCAAATAAATTTTACGCAGAAGCTGCTAAATTTCCTATGACTTATTATGGTCAATTAGCATTTAATAAAATTAATCCTGGTGGTAATTTTGAGTTAGAAGATCAATCCTCTTTTAGCAAAGAGTATGAAAAAGAATTTAAAAAGAATAAACTTATTAGGCACATAATTTTATTAAAAGAACTAGATGCTACTCAACTTGGTAAAGATATTTTTAAACATTTAGCAGAGTTAAATATAGAAAGCGGAAGTGAAGTTTTAGCTGCTGATTTAGCTACAACTGTTGAAAGATATGATTTTGCAATACAAATATCTAAAAAAGCCTCTTATCAAAAAAGATTTTACAACAAATTTAATTATCCAATTATTGCAACACCAAAAACTGTAAATAACAAAGTAATGCCTAAACAAGAAATAGTGCTAGCAATTATCCGGCAAGAAAGTGAATTTGATAAAAGAGCAAACAGTTGGGCTGGAGCAAGAGGAATGATGCAGTTAATGAAACCAACTGCAAAAATTGTAGCTAAACAAGCTAAGCTTCCCTACAGCATAAGCGGTTTAACTCAAGATCCTGAATATAATATCAAACTTGGATCATATTATTTTTATGGGTTGCTCGAAGATTATAATGGAGTATTTCCTTTCGCTATTGCGGCTTATAATGCTGGACCTAATAGAGTAAAAACTTGGAGAAGAGTAAACGGAGATCCGTCTAAAGGAGAAATCTCTTATATAAATTGGATTGAACAAATTAGATTTGAAGAAACTAGAAATTATGTTCAAAGAGTTTTAGAAAATATTAACGTCTATAAATATATCTTGAGAAAAGAACCGGTTCAGATAGACAGTTATTTTAATTAAATGGCGGTGAGAGAGGGATTCGAACCCTCGGTAGCATAGTTAAATACTACGGAAGTTTAGCAAACTCCTGGTTTAAACCAACTCACCCATCTCACCGTGAAGTAAGTATCTTTA
>Ga0255759_10000566_pt1 | contig 33523 bp, 40 predicted proteins | sample 101ome_20_FD_179959 | JGI IMG/M metagenome (GOLD analysis project Ga0255759, IMG submission 179959) | Coastal salt marsh microbial communities from the Groves Creek Marsh, Skidaway Island, Georgia - 101404AT metaG (version 2) | ecosystem: Environmental > Aquatic > Marine > Intertidal zone >...
TTTTCTGCGTGTTGTTTTTTCTTTTTGATTTTTGCTACCTCATCACCAGTACCATCGATAATCATACCTAATCTACCAGCTTCATAAAAGTTTTGTTGTTTTTGAGTGAGTGTTTTTGCTCTTGTACGAATTGAATCTTTACCAGTAATCTTATCCCAAAGTTCTGGGTCTTCTTTTTCAATTCTTGCTAAATCTTTTGGGTTAATTCCATTATCTTTTAATCCTTTTTCAAATGCAGTATCTGAATTTACAATCTTTAATCCATCAACTGAGAATGATTGGGTTAGACCTTTACCTACACCAAATATTTCTTTTGCAGTGTATGATTTACCTGAACCAGGTCCTCCTGCCATAAATACACATTTAAGAATACCTGGGTCATCAACACCCTCGGTTAAGATTTCTATTATTATTTCTTTAAGATTTTCGTTCATTTCGTTTTTCTCTTTTTTTCTTCCTGCACAATGTGCTTTTTGACTAAATCCTTTGGGGTTAGAACAATCTATTGATTTTTTATATTTCTCACTCCAACTCATACTATAAATATATATCAAAAACCTAAAAAGTTAGGATTTTACCTTAACATTAAAAGTTAAATTATTAAAACCAGAAATACTTATTGGTTTTGATTCAGTAAATGGTATATGTAATACTTTTGCTTCACCACCTTTCAAACTTCTATCATTTGTCCAATCGTTTGCAGTACCAGTATTTAGAATTGCAGAACCTGCATTATCTAATAACCATTGTTTTACTCTTACTGGTGTCCAACTTGGGTTTAGTCCTAAAATACATGCTGCTACTCCTGCTACTTGAGGACTTGCCATTGATGTACCACTAATATTACATTGACGGTAATCACTATTTGCATAATAAGGTGCATCTGTAAATCTATTTGTATTGGATGTACAACTCATAATATTTGTTCCTGCAGCATAAATATCAACACCAGGTCCAGTTTCAGATGATGTTGCTTTTTGGTCATTAGTTGCATTAGCAGAAGTCGAATCCATATTACCAACTGAAATTGCTGTTGTTGCATTTGGTGATGAACCCCTATGGTAGTATTTAGTTTGACCACTTACAGTTGCATAGTTATCATAATCATCACCACCACTAACATCAACTTTATGACTTCGATTTCCTGCAGCAATACAAACTACAATTCCTGCATCTACCATTTCTTCGATATCAGTATCAACCGATGCAATTCTTGTATTTGTTGCATAAGTAGGTCCAGACACAGAGTATAATGCATACATTAATCCATAGTTATTTTCCCTTTCAGATGTTGAATCAATATCAACACCACTATATGTAGTTCCTCTATAATTTATTGCGGTAATAGATGCATCAGTATAAGTTGTCAAATAACCCCAACTCATATTTACTACGGTTGGTCTAACAATACCAGTTTCGGGGTCTGCAGTTTTTGAATTGTGCCAACCTTTAATTGCATCAAATGCATAAGTTGGTGAAATACCAGTTCCACTATCACCACTACCTTCTAAACCGGAAATCTTTTGATGATGTACTCGTGCATCTCTTGCCCAACCTTGAGTTCTACCAGCAACTGTTCCAGCACAATGTGTTCCATGACCATCATAATCTCTATCATGGTTTGCTGATTGTGTAAACCCTCCAGCATATGAATCCCAATTAACAGATACAGTTCTTAGTTTACCATCTCTACCAATAAATTCAGGGTGGTCCATTTGAATACCACTATCTTGAATTACAACATCAACACCTTTACCTGTTAGAGTATATGTGTAATCTTCAGAGGTTGTTGTATCAGTACCATAGTTGTTAGTTTTAGACTTGTGCCTAATTAAACCCCAATTATGATATGTACCACTATCTGATGTAGTTTTTGTAAAAGTACCTTCTTGGGTTGAATGGTGTGTAATTATAATATCATCTCTATCTTCAGGTGGAATTTCTACTGCAAGAACTCTTTCATCATTTCTTACAGTTTCTGCTTCTTCATCTGAAAGTGTGTACCAAGTTTGTCTTTGTGAATTTGGTCTAAGGTTAGGAGAATCTACTCTACGATTGGGTATGTATAAATTACCACCATCGTTTTCGTTTTCCATATCATCCCAAAACGATTGATAATCTACACCTTTTCTAAGAATTACATTGTAGGTTCTCATAGGTAGTTAGATTTAATATAATGCGTTCCAACTATTACCGTCCCAGAAATAAGGTTTAATTGTTGCCCCACTACCACTTGCGATTATACTACCACTTGATGGTGATAATGGATTAGTAGTTCTTGGAGTTAGTACCAACACATCGTTAATATTAACTTCTTGCGCAATCATGTTGATATCTGCAGATGCAGATATTTCTAAGTTATTTGCTGAACTAATAGTTGGTGTTCCTGTATCACCTACAATAAATTCGTTTGCAGTTACCGAACCACTAACATATACTCCACCACTTACTAATAAGTCTGTATTAACAAGGTCAACTTTTGAAGTATCTTCAAATATGACTGGTTGTCCATTTTGAACACCATGTACTCGTAATGATGAACTAATAGTTTGTGGTTGTGTAAATACATTTGATGCAGTTATTGCAGCAAGATTTGCGGTTGCAATTGCTGCTGATGCTGTTACTTGGTTTTGGAATGTTGTGAATGATATAGTTCCATCAGGACTATAATAAATTGGTAAATTATCTAATTGTATGTAATTAACTTGCTCTGACTGAGATATAAGTGTTTTACTTAATAAGTTATTTATATCATCAGTAACCGAACCTGTTTCTAAATCTGCTATTTGGTTTGCAACTGATGCCGAGAATCCACCAAATTCACCACCAGAACCAGTCCATATATTTAGTGCAGTTACATCTCCTGCATTTTGACTAAATCCTAATTCTTCAATTTGTGCTGCTGAAGATACAAAACTTAGTTTTTCAAATTCATAAGATGCAGTGAATGAATAGAATTCGGATGATAAAGTTGAATCGGAACCTGATAATTGTGCTTGTATAATAACATAGTTACTTGAACTAATTATTTCTATACTATCTCCACCAATTAAAAGTCTTTTATTTTGTATTTGTTGATAATCAACTTGTAAAGATGAAGAAAGTACACCAAATGGTAAAGTTGCTTCCATCGAACCACTAAATACTTCTAAACTATTTAGATACGAAAGAACCCTTTCATCGTTATAATAAAGATTTTCCGAAGAAGTGTCTTCATTTACAAAAGATGTATTAAATCCTGTTCCATCTGCATTTGTTAAAAGAACTTGATTAGATGATGATATAATACCATCAGGTACATTTGTGATTGAAGTCCAATCAGTTCCACCACCTCCTGCGGGTGATGAGAATGTTAAGTTTCCATCTCCATCAGTTCCCAAGTATTGTCCACTAATACCGTCCGCAGTAGGGAAACTATAAGGGTCACCCGTTCCAATAGATAAACCACCTATAAATAAAGTTTCAGTAGAAGAAGAACCATTTGTAGTTACTTGTGCAAGGTTTAATGTGATTTGTTCTGATGAAGATATTAATCCATCAGGTAAAACTGCTATTGCGTTTGATTCGGTTAGGAATCCTAAACCTTCAATTTCTTGTTTACCACCAGTAATAAATCCTTGATTTGAAAAATCTACACTACTATTGAAAGCAGAACCAACACCAGTAAATGTCAATTCTCCATCTGCAAGTGCAACATTTGAAATGTAATCAGTTCCACTACCACCACCGGCACCAGAACCAGTATCAACACTAATTGTTATATTTAATGGTCCAAATGCTGAAGATGAAGTTATTGTTACATGGTCATCACCTCCAAAGAAATTTAATAAATCTCTATCTAATTGTCCTGATTGTGATATAATTCCATTAGGAATACCAGTTAATTCAGAATAAGCAGTAACACCACCACCACCTCCACCGGTACTTGTAAATGTTAAATAGTTTATTCCACCCTGAGAAGCGGAAGTAATGGTTATACCACTACCATAATATTTTATAAATGAGTTTACCTGATTACCACCACTTACAATTCCTTGGGGTAATTTTGATGCAATAAAATCTGCGTCAATATTTGCTTGTTCTATAAACCCTAAAGAAGTTACTTGAGCAGAAGATGATACAATTCCACTTGGAATACCGGTTAAGTCAGAGTAGGCACCTCCACCTCCTCCTCCACCACCAGTACCAAATCCTGCATCTGCTGCTGCTGCCGATACTGCGGTATCAAAGTCAGTTGAACCACTATAAACACCCTCTGCGTTTAACTTAGTTTTAACTCTTGCGTCAGTATAATATAAGTTAGATGGATTTTCACCAATATTTGCAGTTGTTAATGCAGTTATTGTTGAATTTACGGTAGATATTTGAGAAGATAACTCTGCATCTGTTGCTAAATCATCAGTAAGATATGCTTGTAATGATGATAATGCGGTTTTCTTTGTTGTACCACCATCTACAACAGGAAAAATTGTAGAATCCTGAAGTGAACCTGATGCTAATTCATCTAATTCCGATATTTTAATGTTATCTGCCATACCTTAATAAATATTCCTTATCTTTTTTTCTTTTTCTTTCTTGGAGATATTTTTATTGAGGTATCCCCACCATCAATCTTTTCTTTCAAAGTTTCCCATTCTTGCTTACGAATTGCTTCTAATTTTTTCTTTCTTCTTACTGTTTTGGGTTTGGTATATGTTTGCCTTTCCCTGAGTTCTTGTAAGTGTCCAGAATCAAAACATGCTCGTTTGAACTTTTTAAGAGCTCGATTAATGTCTCCTTTTATTACCTTTATCGTAACTAACTTTTTACTCATTAAATAACTAATTATGCACCAGTTTTTGAAAAGGTTGGTGTTTTTCCTTTTGTTCTATTTCCACCTTTCTCTTTGTCACCTGCTTTCTTTTGGTCTGCTCTTTTTCTATTTACAAAAGATGCTCTACCTTTTGGACCTAACTTAGTTGCTTTTTCTTTTGAAAGACATGCGGCATAAGCATCACCTTCTTCACCATCACCACACTTACCCAACTTCTTACCAGTTGAACTATATCTATCCCATCCACCACCATCGGTTGAACCAGTCTTACCTTTACCAAACCACTTACGAAGGTCTTCATTTCTATTTGGATATGATTTTTTACTTAAATCAATTCTATATGGAATTTTCCATTTTTTCCAAAATGTATTTAAGTGATATGCTAAATCTTTTTCAACTGCTCTTTTCTTTTCTCTTTCTTTATCGTTTCTAATTGTTTGGAATCTTCCAGGTACAAGAGATGATTGTGTCATATATTTATCAATTGTCCACAATCCAACCTCATTCATTGATTTATTTTCTTTAGAGTACATCTTCATTTTAATATTAGAATCCGTAAATCTAACTTTAATATTTTGTTTTTTGTAAAATGTATTTAGTGTTCTTACTAAATCACTAATTACTGATTTTACTCTCTCTTTATCTTTTGGTGTATAAACCCAAAAGAACTCCTTTGGAAAGAGTTCATCTACAATGTTTGCAATTGAAATGGTTAGAGATGCTTCGTTTAATGATTCTTCTTTAACAACCGACTCTGGAACACAGTTGGGTACTTCTTTACCATTTTTGGTTTTCATTCCCACTTGCTTATATCCTTTCCAACAAGGATTTTCAGCTTCGTTTAATATGTCAGTTAGTTTAATCATATACTATAAATATAAAATTTTAGTGCTTTATGTGTTGAACTCTCCATCTAATATTCTTTCCTCTTAACATTTTCTTTACAGCATTAACATTCTTAATAGAATCATCTGCAAAGTAAACATCATCATAACCTTCGTTGTCAATCTTATCCTCAATCCAATCTGCTTTTGCTTTTGGATTATTGTTTTGTAAACCAGTTACTGGAATTCTTTGATTGATACCAATATCTTTTAAATATCTTTGTACATGCTTATCTACCGCTTGAGGTCTTGCGGTTAGAATGAATACACCCTCTCCTTTGTTCTTATTGATTATTCTTTTAAGAATTTTGGTAATCTTTTTTAATTCTTGGGGTTCTTGAACAGAGTAGAAATCTCTGAAATCATATTCTTCACCTGGTTTTTCATCGTAAAGAGCATATTCACCAGGTGTTAGTTTTTTCTCTCTACCATCGATAGTTTTTACATAAATGTAAGAATTGGTAAAAACAAGAGTATCATCAAAATCAAAAACCCTAAGCTTTTTAGATTCTGTAAATAAACTTCTTGCTATCATATTTTCTTGCTCTTTGGTAAACATATTAATATACGAAAATTTTTGGAAAAATACAAATATTTTTATGATTTATTTAGAATCTGATTATTAAGTTCTAATAATCTTTTGTTTTCCATTTCTAAATATTTCACCTTGATAGTTAATTCTGCTACATCTTTAGTGAGTTCTAAAATTTTTTCTCTTAACTCATCTTTTTCTCTTGAACTTCTTTCTAAAAGTTCTTCTAATCTATCAATTCTTTTCGCACAATCATCTTTGATGTAATCTTCCTCTTCCTTTCTATCTTGTGCTCTCTTTTCATAGTATCTCCATGCTCCAGCTGAACCCAATACTGTGATAAGTGTAATGATTACTGCGTAGATTGATTCTGGTTGCATTATTTATTATCTTTATTGTGTAAAATACCGTCAGTTTTTTCTAACTCAGCTCTTAAATAGTGCTTAGCCCCAACTATGTAATCCTTTGCTTTGATGATTTTGGTTTGCCACCAATGAGGTAAATCGATTTCAGTATTCATTTCATCGAAATCTTTCATCATTTCACCCAATTCCTCTGCATATCTTTCGATAATACTTAAATCAGCTCTTAACATACCAGGTTCATTGTCTTGGTGTCCCAAATCAGTATCTTCAAAAACACCATCAAATGCTTTAGAATCCAATTCAGTATCTTTAGCCATTTGAGAAATATACTTATCCTCCATGTCTAACAATTGTGTTAGATTCTTTTGCTTAGCATTTATTTTTTTAGTTAAATCTCTTAATTGATTTAAGATTTTTTCTTTCTTTTTTGGGTCTTTTTCGGTTTTCCAAGGTTGTACAGCCTGTTTTCTTTCAGCTTCCAATCTTGCTATTTCTTTTTTAACAGCCTCAATCTTTAAAAATAATTTAGGAATACCTTCACTCACTAATTCGTTCCAAGTGAATTGTCCATCATAATTTTCAACGATATACCTTTTTAATTTTTCCATATCAGTTACCTTGTTATCTAAAGATAAATATAATGGTATTTTATTTAAAAGAAAAACAATACCCTCCGAAGAGGGGTTATGTTTTTATTCTTTCTTACCAAAGACTTTACCAACTTCAGCAATACCAAACGAACCAAGAGTGATGATTACGAATGAATTGTAAATGAATTCTTGGATAACTAAATCTTTACCGAAAAATCCAGTACCTATATCAGCGATTGCAAATAAACACATCATTGCGAATGATGCAAACCCTACTACTGATTTTTCGTTGATGTCATTTTGGTCTTTGAACATATCTTTAAATGCCATAATAAATTTCTTTTTAGATTAAATTTACTATAACCTATTGATGAAACTTATTTGGTATAAATATTAAATAACATGATAACCGATAGAATTGAGGTATGAAATACAAACTTCTTTCATTTTCTTTTCGGAATTTTTCTTCCCATCTGACTTTATATCAAAGACTTGTATCTTATCGTGAAATGATGGTAAACGATTTTCCTCTCTCCTATCTTCTGTTATGTACAAACCTTTCAATATGTATTGAAATATTGGCTGTCTATCTTTTAGGAAGTCTGCTATAATCATAGCATAAGTATCTTCAGAACCATATCCACCCCACTCTTCAGGTATACCACCAACATCATTCCAAAATTCTTTTGAATAAAGTGTATGCATACCACATCCAAATTTAAATTTATTAAATGAAACTATCTCAACTTTATCTGGTGATTGTGTGAAGGTCGAATTCCAAACCTCTTCTTTTCTAAATTGTTGTAATTCTTCATTTAAAAATTCAGGATGAACTAATACATCCCAAGTTTTATCCCACCATCTTGGTATGTTTGGTGAAATTACAAATGAACTACCTCGTTCTCTTACATTTTCGGCAGCCATCAATTGTAGTTTTAATTGATGTTCATTTACAGCAATATCAGGGTCAACGAATATAAAGTAATCATATTCTAATTTTAAAACTTCTCGTTTTTGTTGTGTAGTTCCCCACAAAGAATCATCTACTATAATTTGAAGATGTGAACGAATTCCACTCATCGATTGAGTAAACTTGTCTATAAACCATTGTTGTTTTAATTCACTATTATCCCAATCAGTTAATTTTGGATTTAGATTTAATGTAACATACATGGTAACATCATCGTTTGAATCCAAATATTTAAAACAATTCTTATAATAAGAAATGAATCTTTCAAACATTTCCAACTCCAAAGGCATTACATGCGTTACAACTAATGTTTTACTCATCTATTTACATTTATTAGTGAATTCTGATATTCTTCCATAGAATTTATTGTAATTTCTAAATTACCCAAAGTAAATTTCCCAACTTCACCACTATCCTTTATAATTTTTGGAAGTTGTTGAATCAGTTTAAAATCTTCTTGTGTAAATTTATTACCATCCATTCTAATTACAATATCTGAATTAGATGTTTGATTAATTTTGGTAGATAAATCTATAAGTGTGTTTGGTTGTTCTTTCTCAATGTATTTTTCAACTTCATCTTTGTATAAATCAACATAAATTCTACTACAACATGGTTCTAAAATTTGTAATAATTGAGAATTTGCATTAAATAATCTAAATTCAATATCGTACTTTGGTGTTATGATTGGATATTGATAAGAATCATTTTCAATCCAAGTTCCCCATTTTCTCATATAATTTTTTGCAGCTCTTTGTTCTGCTACTTTGTAGTAATCATCATCTTTTTGGATTTGTTCATTCCATCGATGTCCTCTACAAGTTAAATGGTACACAAATGAATCTCTACTTTGAATTAGTTCATATCCAGCTAATATCCATCTCTGAAATATATCACTATCTTCATATGGGAAGGGTGCAAATAATGGGTCATGTCCACCAATTTTTTGAAAATCCTCCTTATATAGAATCCAAGGTGCAAACATACCTCTTGAAGTTTGGTTTTCATATTCACTCTGTGCACTAATAACAAATTCTTCAAATGCAGGAATATTTAAATCATCAAAATCTAATCCAAAGTTTTGAATAATTTTTTCTCTACCAGGTGGATGTAATGGTGGTTCTATTCGAGTTGCACAAACTACCTTACCCTTGTCTAAATGTTTCAATAGGTTTTCTAAATAGTTTTTACCAAGAATCATATCAGCGTGAATAATACCTATGATTTCATTGGTTGCCATTTCAATTCCTAAATCGTATAGAATCGTATGCCCTACTCTTTCTTCACTTCGATAGAGTATTACATTCTCATCATTACTTTTAGTTTCTAACAACCATTCATAAGTACCATCATTAGAACCATCATCCAACAACACCAACTCCAAAGTTGGATACCACTTACGAATTGAAGTGTAAGCGTTTTTAATATGTTGAAGATTGTTATAAGTAGGAATTACTAATGTAACCTTATTTACCATAATTTTCTAAATAGTATTTTAAATCTTCAGGTGTTCCCAATCCCCACATTTTTGGAATATCAAATGTTCTGATTTCTTTACCACCTTCGATTGCTTGATTGAATACAGGACAAACATAAAACTCGTTGTTTACTCTGATATCCTTCTCAATCATTTCTTCTGCATATTTAACAAAATCAGAACCATGTTTCCAATAGTAGTATCCCACCGTTGCAATATCTGAAATTGGATTCTTCTCAGCAACTTCAGTTACCAATCCATTTTCATCAACTTTAGCAAAAGACCACTTTGGGTGAGTTGCTCTGAATGATACAATACCACCATCTGCATCAGTTTCATTCATCTTATACATAAATTCAGTTGAATCCCATTCTACGAATTGGTCTGAATTAGCGAAGAAAAGAGGGTTATCATTATCAATGTATTCTTTTGCAAGTAATGCAGTACATGCTGCACCTTCAGTTAATCCATCTACCTCAACAATCTTACAATTAGGTGCAATTAGATTTAGAAGTGTATCTAAATTGTATTTCTCTCTATGTTCTTTCTGAACTACAAAGATGAAGTTTGCATCTATACCCAAATTCTCTACCACCACTTGAATCATTGGTTTACCCTCTACATCGATTAGTGGTTTTGGAAATGTGTATCCTGCCTGTTGGAATCTACTTCCTGCTCCTGCCATTGGGATAAGTACATTCATTTTCTTATCTTCCCATTTTAAATTGTTGTTTGTGTTTCCCATTTCTATTTCTGTTAATTTTTTAAATATATTTGTGTAAGTTACTTCGGTTGGATTTTTTACTCTCAACACATGAGCTTTTGAACGATTGGCTGCAAGTAATCCATAAGGTGAATCTTCTACGATTAAGGTTTCTTCAGGTAAACATCCCATCTTTGAGATTGCTCTCCAATACATCTCTGGATGTGGTTTAGAGTTTTGTACATCTTCGTTTGAAATGATGTAATCCATAAACTCCATAATACCCAACTTTGAAAGTACAGTCAAAACTGTCTTTCTGATTGAGTTTGAACAAACTGCTATTTTGTATCCATCCTCAACTAATGCATTCATTACTGATTGTAGAGTTTGATTTGGTTCTAACTCTTTCAATTTTTGTAATGTCAACTTTTGTTTACCTTCCCAAATCTCCTTGTGTAGTTCGGTTGGTAATCCTTTTTGTTCACTCAACATCTCCAACTTCTGATTGGTTTTTAATCCATCGTAAGTTGATAAGTGTTCAGCCCAACTAATTGCATATTTCTCACCCAATGCCTCGTTGAGTGCTTCGTAGTGAATGTTCTTTGCTTCAACAAGAACACCATCTAAATCAAATATTACTAACTTAACCATTTTTTATAAATTTTATATTAACCTCTGCACCAACAGAATCATTAGCAGTTTCACTAACTATCGTAAATCCATTATCAGTTAAAAACTTTCTAACATCATCGATTTTATTATTAGTATTACTATAAAGTTCAACTTTATCTGCAACCTCAACCGTTCCCTCTTCTACTATTGATATTTTATCTTTAAGTGATAGTAAAACATTATAATCAGCACCTTGTGCATCTATATGCAAAAAGTCAATTTTTTCTATACCATATAAGTTACAAAAATCATATAAAGTAATAGTTGGAACTTGATAAGAATGAGTTTTTTTAAAATCTGGTCTATTTGGCCATTTTTGTTCAATGTTTTCTGAAAACTCATATAAACTACTACAACCCCAATCTCTATTGGCAGCAATGTTAAATATTTGGAATGAGTTTTCATTAGTAACAGCAAATGGAATTATATGAATATTTTCATTCTTACTTGAAAGTGGCCACAAATCTTTTACTAACAACTCATGTGTAGGTTCAAATGCATAAACGGTTGAACCATCTGATGCTAGTTTGATTGTATCTCTACCGTTGTTTGCACCAACTTCTATTTTAATTTTTTTCATAATTTATCTTAAATTTATAAATCCGATTTCATTAGATTCTTTAAATGTTTTTTGTTCTTTTTTTAAATAGTGATATAATAAAACTTCTGGTATTGATGTTTTATAGTCCATCATTAATTTTTCTAAATTTAAATAAAAAGAGTATAAAGATTTTACTCCATTTAAATTCATTATAAAAAATCTATCTTGAATCCATTCGGTTCTATTATTAGCCTTTAATTCTGAATATATGTCTATTTTATCAAAACTAAATTCGTTTAGATTTATTTTATCAGTTTCTAAATCAAATCGAGTTCGTATAAACACATCATAATTTATATTATTTAAAAATGAATGGTCATTTACAGCACGAATGCATTTGTGTATTTTATAGAATTGAGAAAATACTGCCATTGGTATATTGTTTGTTTGATATTTTTTAAATCTACTAAAATACAAATCACTTGATTTTTCAATACCCATATAAGTTGGATTATACAACTGTTTCAACAAATTACAGTCAATATTTTTATTACTTATATTTTCTCTATAATCTCTATCACTATTAATACCCCTTCTATCAAATTCTGAAACTTTTGAGTTAGTCAAATCCCATACATCTAAAAATATATCAAACTCATAATCTTGCTGATTATTGTGAATTATATTTTCAAATAGATTTTGGTAAGTTTGTTCAAAACTTCTAACCAAACCTGGTATTAATATTGCAACTCTTTTTTTCACAGTTCAGTTTTCCAAAATTCAATCATTTCATCTAAAAGAGTTTCAAAACTATATTTTGGTTCCCAACCAGTCAACTCTCTTAACTTACTACTATCACCCTTCAAATCTTCTAATTCTTCTGGTCTAAAATACTTTGGGTCTTTCTTTACATATTTAGTCCAATCCATCCCCAACTTACCAAAGACATATTCTACCATATCACCAACTGAATGTGAAATACCAGTTGCACATACGAAATCATCGGCTTTTTCTTGTTGTAGAATAATCCACATTGCTTCTACATAATCTTTTGCATGACCCCAATCTCTCGTTGCCTTTAAGTTACCCAATCTTAATTCATCTCTTAAACCTTTTTGAATCTCAACTGCAGTTTTTACAATCTTATTACTTACAAAGTTTGAACCTCTACGAGGTGATTCATGGTTGAATAAGATACCATTTGAAATAAACATATCATACGAGTTTCGATAGTTTCTACTGATATTATATGCAAATACTTTTGCACATCCATAAGGAGATACGGGATGCATTGGAGTAGTTTCTCTTTGAAATCCATCATCATCCAATTGATTACCAAACATTTCAGATGAAGATGCCTGATAAACTTTGGTATCAGGTTTTACCATTCTAACTGCCTCTAATAGGTTCAATGAACCAACACCTGTTGTGTTAACTGTATAAATTGGTTGGTCAAATGAAATTCTAACATGAGATTGTGCAGCCAAGTTATAGATTTCATCTGGTTGTGCCTCTTTTACAATTCTAATTAATGATGCCAAATCAGTCATATCCACATACTGAAGATTGTGTTTGATTCTATCATAAGTTGTGTCCAATCTTGAGGTTTGATTCTCTGCAACCGAATTTCTTTTTACAGTTCCCCAAACTTCATAGCCCTTGTCTAATAGAGTTTCTGCTAAATACGAACCATCTTGTCCGTTTATACCTGTAATTATTGCTCTTTTACTTTCTTGCATTTTCGTAATTGTTTATAAACCAATTTACCGTTTCTCTAATACCAACTTCGATTGGTGTAAATTCAAAATCAGGTAAATACTTTTTAATTTTTGAGTTATCTGATGGTTTTCTAAATTGACCATCTGGTTTTGTATCATCAAAGATAACTTTACCTTTGAAGTTAAATTCTTGTACTAACAAATCTACCAAATCCACAATACTGATTTCGTGCGATGTAGATAGAATAATAGGTTCGGTTTCGTTATACTCATCCAATACCCATTTTGTTAGTTTTGCAATATCTTTTGAATAGATGAATTCTCTTAATGGTTTGCCCGTTCCCCAAACTACAAAATCTTCACCAGTTTTCATTGAATTATACATCTTATGAATCAACATTGGCATTACATGACCATGTACCAATGAAAAGTTATCATTCGGGCCGTAAATATTTGTAGGAATTACTGAAGTGTAATTGATACCATATTGTTCTCTATATGCATTGATTTGAACATCTGCCATTCTCTTTGCATATGCATATGCGTTGTTGGATGTGTGTGGTTCTCCCTTGTGAATCTGACTTTCAGTTAGTGGATATTTCACATCATCAGGAAACACACAAGTTGATAAGAATGATACTAACTTTTTAACTCCACTCTTTCTTGCACCCTCTATGACATTGGTGTTCATCATAATATTATCATAAAAATATTCTCCCTTATGATTCATATTACCACCAATGCCACCAACTTTACCTGCACAATGAATTACATGGGTTGGATTGTGGTCTTGGTACATTTTATCAACTTCGTTAGATTTAGTTAAATCATACTCTCTTCCGATTTTTACATCTGCATCCAATGCAGAACCTACTAAACCTTTACCACCAGTTACTAATATTTTATTTTCCATAATCTTACAAATATACGATTTTTTTATTACTTTTCCAAATTATTTTAGGATTTCATTTATCCAATAGTTAGTATCTAAAACTGATAAGTCCCACTCCTTACTCTTTACATCATTAATTTTTTGTTTTACTAAATCATAATCTAAAAGTTGTGCAGGTGAGTCTAATAAAACACATGGAAATTTATGATATAAGTTATCATATAATACTTCGTTGAACACTATTGGAATTCTACCCATATATAACACTTCATAAAATCGGTGTGTATCTGGTCCATTACCATCAGGACACACTATTGCTTCGTAGGATAACATTTTTTTAAAAAATGTACTTAATGAAAGATTAGGTTCATCCCAATCAATATACTCTGAAGTTTTACAGTATTCTGCTATCTCACTTCTATGTAAAACATTATTTTGAATTTTAAAATTAGAATAAACAAACTTATGAGGAGTTTTCTGTTTAAGGTTATCAATCAGCATAACCTTTGTACTAACCCTATCATAACCAACACCATGACCACTTCTATCTGCTGGTTTATAATTTTCAATACCCATAGGTAAAGTTTTAATCACATCAGTATTAATCATTGCATTTTGGGCGTACCATTTTTTTACATTTTTTGGTAGAACTTCTAAAAATCTATTATCAATAATATAATCAGAATTACCTGATATTAAAGTAACATCATTTTTAAGTTTTTTTATTTGCTCAAAATCTTGTAATAAAAAGTCAGTTTTGCAAAAGAAAACATCTGTTCCATTATGCAATTTAGAAAATTTATTTAACTGTATCGTATCCATATTTTTCTTTAACATACTGTGTTATATTTCTAATTAACTCTGATGACATATTATTTTTATAGTCACCAACTATTCCTTTTCGTGGGGATACATATTGACCCTCACCCATCTTTGGTTTACTATTTCTACTTGGAATGTTATAACTGTTCATAATGTCTCTGAATGAACTATAATCATTTACAATAGTTTCGTAATTAACCTCTATGATTTTTTTATTTTCAAATGAAATCCGATGATTCAAAATCCTATCTACAAAGTTTGATTGATGATTAAAACTATATACATCTTTTGAAGAATCTGGGGTTTCCCATACAAACTCATCTATTGTACCAAAATCACCAAATACATTTGGGTGCCGTTTACAATAAAAATACATACTATTTAATGTATCAAATAAATTTCTTTTTACATAAACAACATTATAAGAGTCAAACACCCAATCATCAAACCACTCTGCTGCGTGATGGGATTTTAGTATTCTATTTCCTTTATAATTGTATAAGAAACCATTTACGATGTTTCTATCGCTAGTTGGTACATTAACACAGTTATTTTCATGTAAACTGTTTAGTGTAAGGTGAGTTCCACTTCTCTCATGTGATACAACAATTACTCTCATATTACCTTCCAATTATTTTTTAATTTATATTCAGAAGTCCAACCTCTATAATTTATTGTTTTGTGATAAAACAACTTACTCTCTAAATCAAAAGAATCTACTAAATGTATAAAAGAAGAGTCTATACAATGGATTTCGGTTGCATTCAATATTAAAGTTATATAATCAAATATTGTATGAGTTTCCTTTGATACTTCGATTTTAAGTAAGTTTGAATTTACAATTGAATAATCAATTTTGCCAACCCCACTCGAAGATGTAGAATGAATAAGTGCATACTTTTCTTTGTTTGGATTCTTTAAATCATAAAGTTTAGTTTCAGATTCAATATCCCTTTCTACAAAAAATGAACTCCACCTTTTATCAAAGTCAACACCCATTTGATTATAAAAGGATTTAGGCCAGTTTTTATCTGAAAGGAATATATTTAGATTTTCGTGTCCAATCTTTATACACTCAATATCATGGTCATTGCAATATTTGATAACATCGTTGTCATCATTTACTGATATTACTTCGATATTAGGATTATGCCTATACATAAATTCAACCGAAGGTGTATTTCTGATTTTTGAAAACAGACCTAACTTTTCAGAATATCTTTTTTGCAATTCATGTATAAGACCATTACAAATAATGTGGTCACCCAATCCCATATGTTGGTGGATATACTTCATTTATTTTACAAAATTAATTAATTCTAAATCTAAACAATAAATGTTTTTATTTTTTAAATAGCAATCTTTTATAAATTGAGAATCATCTCTTCTAAAAAATTCATTACTTTCTTTAAACTTAAACTCCTCCCACACATTTCTTTTAATACTACAATGTGCATAGTGTAGAGGGTATTTTGGATTAATAACACCATAACCTTTATTAATATTTTCATATTCAAGTTTGATGTATTCATTTTCATTGGAATGCTTGTTTGAAAGAATACTCATATCATTTTGTTTATACGAGTGTAATAAAACATCACACTCTGCATTTGATTTAAAAAAACTTTCTACAATTTTTAATTTATCAGAATGAATTCTATCATCGATATCCATCAAACAAATAACATCTCCATTTGTATTTTCAATAGCACGATTTTTATTATATCCCATAACAGACGGAATTTCTGATGTGATGATATTCACATTAACTTTTTCAGAAATATACTGATATGGATTAAAATCTATACCCCTTAATGGTTGTATATAAACGATAACTTCATCTGGTAATCTACTTTGTTTTCCTAAATCGGTAAAAAAGTCTTTTAGACAATATGCATCATTTACATGACATGGGGATACTACTGAAATTTTCATTTTTCTTCTAAATTAACCCATTTTTTATACTCCCAACTTCTATTATCATTTTCATCGAATATTTCTCCGATAAATTTATAATCATCCATTTTTACTGAAAATCCTTGCGAATGAGAATCTATATCAAATAGTGAGTCATGAACCATACTATCATCTTTATATTTTTCATATACAATTTCTCTCAAAAAATTCATATCTAACATTCGTTGATAAAGATTATAATTGTCTTCACTAAAATAATTCTTTAGTTCTGCCTCAAAGTCAAAGTTATTGTTTGCTTTAAAGCCCCACATACCTCCTAATATTTTATGATTATGATGTGGGTGGTCTCTTAAAATATGAAGTGTCTTATCACTATTTAACCATTCATTTACAGCAGATAAATCTCTTTTAGATAATCTTGAATCTGAATCTCTTACAATGAATACATCACTATCAAGTGGTAAAAATCTCCATACCATACCTGGAAAGTTTCTATCACTCATATCTACCAACTCAACATTATCATAACTTCTATAATGGTCTTGAATGTAATGTGGGACTGATTCATTGTAACATATCCTTACAATCCAATCTGAAAATAGTTCTTTTGCTAATTCTATATTTTTAGTCATACCAACTAAATACTTTGGATTATCACCATATATAGAAAAATTAATTGTTTTTTTCATTGTATTTAGAATTTATATTGTTGTTTTAGTCTACTCACTTGTTGCTGTGATTTTTCTTTGTTTGTTCTACTTACGGTTTGTTCATGATTTACATACAAACACATTATTTGAGGTATTAACTTAAACTTTAAACCCTTTGTGGCCATTCTTATCCACATCTCCCAATCTGCAATTATGCTATAATTTTCATAATCAAAAAGTCCACAAACTAAATGGGTACACTTTCTCCACATTGGGTCAGGTCCTCCCATACAAAATGCAGTTGCATACTTATGAAATTCATCCATAACTGGTTGAGGTTTTTTATCTGCTAAAGATAAGTTTTCTAATTCTTTTTCATTGCATAAAGTATGATAATTATATACCATATCAACATCAATATTAGTTTTTAAAAAATCATGTTTGATTTTGTTATTTTCAATTACTCTGATGTCATCTATATTCCAATTTGTAATATATTCTGATGTTGCATTTTGAATTCCATCATTCCATGCATAATACATATTAATTGGTTTTGACTCTTTTATAAATCTTACATTTTTAAGATGTGTATAATTTTCAAAAATAGAATCCCATTCACTATACACAATTAAAAATTCTATTTCTTCAAACATATCTTGTTGCTGAATACCTTGGAAGTAAGTTGGTATAAACTTTTTATAGGTTTCCATTTTTCCTATTGCAGTTATTACACTAACTTTATAAAATCTATGAATGTTATTTAAGTTTGTTTTGTAGGTTAAAAAATCAATTTTTTCATCTATCTCTAAATTTATAGGAATATTCTCATTGGTTATGTTTAATTTTTGAATATTCTTTAATTCATTTATTTGTGTAATAGTAAGGCCATTGTCAACTACCTTTATCACCTCCAACTCATCAAAATTGTAAGTATGAATTTGACCTATTTTGTTTAGTACAAAATTATAGTTATCTTTATGTGCAATTATTGAGTATTCCATATTATCTAATACCGTTTATCATTCCATATTCATCAAAGGTTGGAGGCGAACCCCACTTTGAAATCCATTTTCTCATATTTACTTGTTCAGCCAAAATCTGTCTTTCAGAACTTTTACCATCGTTTTCTTCTAATCTATGAGAACCTCTAGCTCCAAAGTGCCAAACTAATGAAGTTGTTGGTAGAATAAATCTAAATCCTTTTTGTAACATTCGTAAAAACAAATCCATATCATCATAGGATGCTGGTGCAAATAGTGGGTCATTTCCACCAATCTCATCCCAATGTTCTTTTTTGATTAGCCCACTTACACCTTCACCTTTTGGAATCTCAAAATCGTTTTCTGAAGTGAATTGTTTAGCGTATTTATCAAACAAATCTGAATTGAAATCGTAGTGATATGCTCCAAAAGTTTCCTTGGATACCACAAGGGTGCCTGGTCTACTTTGGGAGTTAGGAAACATCTGTGGTTCAACTCTATGTGAATTTACCCATAATTTTTCATTTGGATATTTCATATGGGTATCCATCAGAGCTTTATCCCAATTAGGAGTTACATAAAAATCCGAATGTAAGAACATAATGTAATCCGTTTCTACTCTGTCAGCACAAAAGTTCATACCACCACCAATACCCTTTGGGTTATCATTCTTATCCAAATAATATTCTAAATTATATCTTTCAGAGTTTTCTTTCAGCCATTCATTAGTTCCATCACTACAATTTTCTGCATGAATAATAAATGGTGCTGATTTAAAATAAGAGTTCCTACGAACACTATCTACTGCTATCTTCAGATATTCTAAATTATTATATGTTGAAATACAAAATGTTATCATTCTACCCTTCTATATTTAATACCATCTTTTTCATAAATCTCATCAATTAAACTTATAACATTTAATGTTTCTTCCATTTTAAATTCATCAAGATTTTTATAAACAAATGGATGATTAGGACAAGACCCTTGATATGACCCATAATTATTTGGTTCAGTTTCTATATAATATTTTTTTCTTAAAACTTCAAATTGTACTTGTGCACCATGTGATAAAAAATCTGCAGTTTCAATTATATTAAGTGCTTTTCCACCAAGTTTAACATATCCATTGGAACCTAAAATAGACAAAGAGCACTCTAAATTCTTCGGTTCACTACTTATGGTAACTTCACAAGTTCCACCAAAATGACCGTAATCAAAAATAGAATATATAGTATCTTCAATACCTACATTATGTTTGGTTGCATAGGTTTTAGTAGAAACCACATCTGGTTTACCAAATAGATATTGTACAATATCTAAATAATGAATACCACATTCATATAAAGTACCACCACCCACTTCTGGCAATGCTCTCCAACCTGTAAAATATTCCAATGGTCTTTGCCATCTCTGGATAAAGTTAACACCACGATTAGTTCCCAATAATCCCTTTTCTAAAACCTCTTTTATCAAAAGAACAGTTGGATTTAATCTAACTTGTAGAACACAATGTGCAGATTGTTTATATTTTTTTGCAACTTTGATTATATCAGTAACTTCTCTTTTCGTAAATGCAACAGGCTTTTCAACTAAAATATCACATTTATTTTTTAAACAATATATGGATTGTTCATAATGTAAAGAGTTTGGAGTTGCTATCGTTACAAAATCGACATCTTTAGATTGTGCCATTTTTTTGTAATCAGTATAGTATTTAACTCCATATTTTTTACCCACACTTTTAGCTAAATCAGGTTGTATATCACAAACTGCAACTAATTTATATTTTTTATTTTTTGAAATTGCCTCATAGTGTCTTATGAATATAGCACCACAACCAATTATCCCTACTTTATATACTTTCATTAAATCTGTATTTTTGATGGGTTTCCATAAGTTTTTGCATTCGGTGGTACATCTTTAGTAACCACACTACCTGCACCAATTAAACTATTTTTACCTATTGTAATACCACAAACGATAGTACAGTTTGCACCAACTGAACAACCTTCTTTAAATAATGTTTCTCTAAATCTATCACTATTTTTCCAATCACCACCAACCTGTGGGATAAAATCGTTTGTAGTTACAGTGTTTGGACCTAAAAATACCATATCTTCTAAAGTAACACCTTCATATACCAAACTATGATTTTGTATTTTACAACCATCACCTATTATAACATTTGGCCCTATATAAACACCCTCACCTATCACACAATTTTTACCAATTTTTGCACCAGAACAAATATGTGAATATGCCCACACATTAGTTCCTTCTCCTATTGAAACATTGTCATCTATAATTGCCGTATTGTGTATCATCTTAATATCTTAATGGTGCATTCCAATTAGACTGTAACCCAATACCTATATACATTTGTGCATAAGATTCTTCAGTATGACCTAACTGTTTTGCAAGTTTATATTGAAATTCGTAATGAAATATTTTAAATAATGGTTCTGACGGTAAAAATGGCATCTTTTTATACAAAATCCACTCTCCATGCCATGCATTTTCTTTTGCTCTATAATTTAATAAATCTAAAAAAGTAGAACCTTGTGGTTCACATAATTCTTCATATAATGTTCTCAATGCTTCTGAAAAATATATCAGTGCAGACCCAGAGTAACCATATATTTTACCAGGTCTACCAAAATATTCTTTTACTTTTCTTCGATTACCATCCCACCACTCACTTAAATTATGATTTCCGAAAATATTTACGGAATATTCTCTCATTGCCTTATCTTCATGCATAATCAAATAAGGAATACCATCTGGACTTATAAAATCTTCTGTTGTAAATTCTTTTATAAAATAAAAATCAGAATCAACAATTATATAATATTCTGCAATTCTTGTTTTATAGAATTCCATTTTATATAATTGTTGCGTAAAATGACTTTGGTTATTAACTAAATCAGTTACATCTTCATCAAAAATAATTTCATGCCCTTCAGTTCCAAATGTATTTTTCCATAGTTCATAATCAGATTTAGGAATTTGAAAATAAAATGGTATGTTGTCTTTATTGTATTTTTGAACACTCTCATATAAAACTTCTGCTCTTCTTATATCACCTCTATAAGATTTACAATATAGTGCAATTTTATGTTTATAGTCTACTTTACTCATTTATCGAAAAGTTTGGTAAATTTTTTAGTTTATTATTAATTTTTTCTATTTGATTAATATATGGTTTTACTTCATCAATATAATCCGAAGTAGTTCTTGTTTTGAATGGTAACATATTAACACCATATACATCCTCAAATTGACTTTTATAATCACCAACTACATCAGTATTTATGATTACAATGGGAAAGTAGGATGGTTTAGTCCAATTGTCAATTTGTTTATCAATATTATCTAACCAAACACTTACATCAAATGGTACTTTTGCATCACCCTCCATTAACTTCTGAAAGTTATGATACATTCCTCTCTTAATTTGAGATGAGATTGCTATACCAACATCTTCGGTGTAACAAAAAATACCACTACCAACTTGTACATCTAAAGGTCTGATGTAGTGACATGCTTTAAGTTCATATGCGGAGTTGTATGTTCGATAGGTATCTTTTATACAATCTCTGATATAGTTTGACCTACACCCTCCGAATGAATTTATCCAAACATCTATTGGTTCTCTTTTGAAAAGTTCTACTATAACTTCTTCCGAAAAATTGTGATTTACCATTATATTGTTTCGTATAGTTCATTTTGCTTTTCTTGTCTTTCAATATCCTTTGGGTGATACAATGCAAATTGTTCTTCTAATGGTAAATAAGTCATTGTGTTGTAACCTTTTATTCGTTCATGTACTTTACCTTCCCATTCAATTTCTGAAGTTCTTCGATAGATTCTTGTTTGTACATCGGGCCAATTGACCCATCCTTTTTCGTTTACATTCCATCTCCATTTTTGGATATGTTCTGGTGTCAATCCTTCAACTGTGTTTACTCTTGGAACAAAAAATAAATCAATATCTAAATTTGCTTCTAATAAATCATGCATATTTGTAATCAAATATTCATTTGGTAATTCATCAGCATCAATTTGAAAGATAAAAATTCCTTTGGCATGACTTTTTAAGTTGTTTTTATAAGATGCAAAATCTTTATTTAATGGAAATCCAATTACATTTACATTATCATGTAAATCGTTAATAATATTCAAATAACCCTTTACATCATCAGTAACACCACCTTCATCATACTGAATCAAAATCTCATCATCTGATTGAATTCGTGGATGAAGAAAATTTATCAGTTTTGTAATTTCATTTATTTCGTTGCAAACTGTAATTGCGTATGTAACATTAACCATAATATCTCTTTATTATATCATTTTTTAAAAATACCTCACTCACATATTGAATACCATCTAACTTATAAGTTCTATATGCAGCACCTTTTGATACAAAATTTCTATTGTTTCTAATATATGAATCATAAATTCTATTACCACCAATATCCATAGGAGGCTCTACCATATACAATCCAGTATTACTTGACATCTCTTGTTCAAATTTAGAAGTTGCAATTTTTTTAAACCAATTTAAAAATTTAATTGGTTGAATATTTGACAATTTAAGTGCTGAAACTTTTCTTTGAAATATACCTGTTACGAATATAAGTGTTTCATCTTGGCCTGATAAAGTTTTTTTACCTTCATCTACATACTTGTATGTAGAAATTTTATAAATACCATATGGTTTAATTTCACTTTTAGGTATTCTCTGTCCACTTGTTAAGTATTGTCTATATTGTGGTGCGTAATTCATTTTATTTTCTCAAGTTTAGGTAGTTTTAATTCAGGCTGTTTATCTAATTTAGGTAAATTAAATGGTTTTTGAACCGGAATATTATTTGTATATTTTTCTAATAACTTGATAAATTCATCAGTCATTTTGTCTAAACTAAAATTATTTATAATATTTGTTTTTAAACCTATTGATTTATTTAATTTAGAATCATATTCATTAAAAAGTTGATACATTTTATTTGCAGCATCTGAATAATTTACCGTAAACCATTTTGATTCTTTTATTAAAAATTTATCTGCAGCAGTTGGGTGCACATCTGTTAATTGACCCTCTAAAAATTCAGTATATTGTTCTGGTAAGAAATCTACTTGACCACTCCATTTAGAAACTAATATTGGTTTACCCGTTGTTGCAAACTCTGCAAGAGGTCTACCATAACCTTCACCTTTAGTAAATGATACCATTGCTTTTACTTTAGGGTGATTGTAAAGTTGTGCCATTTCGGTATCTTCTAAATCACCATGTAAAAGATATATAGGTGGAACATCACTTAAATCTTTTATAATATCATCAATTTTTTGTCTCATATTTTCCCTATCCATTACAGAAAATCCTGCTGAAGAAGTTTTTAGTATAAGACCTGGTTGTTTTTCTTTTGGTAAGTACTTAAAAACAGTTGAAAATGTTTTTATCATCATACCAATATCTTTCCTATCTTGCCCCAATGCACCTTTTAACCAATGACCTACAAATAAAAAGTTAAAATCGGTGTCAATTCCATCTAAAATGTCAACATCTGACTTTGGATAATTAACATATGTATCTATATTAACTCCTTCAAATAAGACCTCAACAGGTCTTTCATTTTTGAAAGTTCTAATGACTTGTTTTGTCTGCTTATCTTGTTCTTGAAATTGTGTTTTTTCAAACAAAGATTTTGTGAAATGTGATGGAACTAAAATTAAATCCATTTTATTACCACCATCTATAAATTCTTTAGGTAAAACAGTGGTTTCTACTCCTGCAGTAATACCAATATTAAAATTACCCTTTGGTTCAAATTCATTTGCAACAGACATTTGTATAAAAATATCTGGTTTTCTATCTAATTTAGTTACCACATTTGATAACATCCACTTACCAAATTCAGTTTCTTGTTCTGTTTGATTTTGAGGAGTATTTCCCCACCTCATTGGTACAAGCTTAACATCGTATTTTTGGGATTTATATAAACTTCTTAAAATATCTCTTGAATGGTCTCCATAGCCACTTCGTGTAAATACTGGCCCTTGGAATAATAGTAAAAGTTTGCTCATAACTTATTATCTTTTATATGCTGTAATATTTGTAATTTGGTAATTTTCGTTGAAAGTGATTACATCCATAATCTCTAAAACATCTTCACCAATTGTAATTGTAATTTCGTTAAATGTTTTATCATTGGAATGGTAGATGGTATGTACATCTAAAGTAAAATCTAAATCAAACAAACCAGAGTTTGCATTTAGTACTTCTTCTCTACCTTTGATATTAATATCCCAATCAACTAAATGAATATCTGAAGAATATAGATGTGATAATCCTCTGATATCTTTGTTTCTGAATTTATCAAAGTAATCTTGTGATTTTTTAATGTACATCATCTTATGCAATTTTAAATAATTCGTATCTTTTTCGAGGTTTCCAATTTTTTAGAGTAGATTCAACACCATTAACCAGTTGCTGACACATATTTTCTTTAGATAATCCCATATCTTCAATAAATGCCCTTCTACCCTCTAAACCATTTTCTTTTAGAGTTTCTTTTGGAGTATTATAAACACTTTCCATTTTTTCAGATAATTCAGTAATATCTACCTTATCATCCCAAATATAAGGAGTTGGAACTGAACCTGTAAGTGTTTGGACTCTACTCCAAATAGGAGTTGCCCATTTACCCCAAGTTACTTTATCTTCCCATTCTCTCCACTTGTGAAGTGAACCAATTTCTTTATAATCCTCTGCAGTAAAGTATTCACCTGTTGATTTCTTTTTGAATCCACATTGGTCTTGTAGTCCACCTGTAACATTTACGATGATTGGTGTTCCTGCCATAACTGATTCTGCGGTTGTTAATCCGAACCCTTCGTTACCGGCAATATTAACTGTACAATCAGCCATATTGTAAAGTAAATTTAATTGTTCGGTTGATAACTTTTTAGTTGAAAATACAACATTACAATTAGGAGCAAGTGTTTCTGCTACTTTAGGTAAATCAGTACCATTTTGGTCAACAGGATTTGTGTGCATTAATAATGCAACTTTACTAGCTTTTTCTTCACCAATTTTATCACAAAACTCTTTGAAAGCCATAATAACATCCGATGGTTGTTTTCTACGAATATTTCTATTTGACCAAAAGAAGATAAAGTCATAATCGTTTCCAGCAAGAATTTGATGTCTAAACTCTTCAGGTACTTGAGTTGGTTTATATTCGTTAGAATCAATACCATGTGGTACATACGATACTTGCCAATCTGAATGAGGTTTCCAAGTTGGTTTATCAGTAAGTGATGTTAGTCTACTTACAATACCATAAGTTTGACGGGAAATTGCACCCAACCAATCACACGATTCATAATAATTTCGGTTGTAAAGTGGGTCAGGTAAATCATCCCAAATAGTATAATAAAGGATTGGAATGTTTTGTCTAATTTCATGTTCTATTTCATACATCCAAGTCCAATAACGAGGGTCTGTGAAGTGAAGTAATGCATCGGGTTGTTCTTGATTTATAATTTGTCTTAACAAATCAGGATTACCATAGCCAGTCCAAGGTAAGATTTTAAGTGATGCATCTTGAATACCTGTTCTATTTTGAACATCTTGTGATAAATCAAGAACTTTACCTTTGTCTGGATGATTAATTGCTGCACCCACTTGAAACCAATCATATTTATCAAGTGTTCCCATTACCAGTGCCTTACTCATTGTAGCAATACCACTTGCCATCCTCAAATCATCTGAAAGAAGAAGAATCTTTTTCTTTTTACTCATAACTTATTTAAATAACTTTTTTAAAATTGTGAACCTGATACTTGAAGTTTTAGATACTCATTCATTTCTTTTCTAAAATCCTCATCGGTTACATAGCGTTCTACTGTTCGATTTACTAATTTTTGAAGTGTTACATCAGATTCAAAAGAAACTCTTTTAAAATTAGAATAAACACCTTTGATAATCTTTACAGTTGTTAGTTTAGTTTCTGCGTTCATATCTTATATAATATACATTTATATATAAGTATATAGATATTTATTTTCCGTTAAACTTTTCCATCACAAATTCCTCTTTGAAGGAATTCACAAAACTTACAATTCTTTTTCCGTTCTCCTGGATTTTTTGGATATGGTAAATCGTTAAACTTACCCTCATCATCAAATACTTCATTAACAAAGTCCATAAACTCACCATAAACTCTATTTACGGTTGGTTTACCATTTGCAGGAACATGCCTTGAAATACGAGGAATTGGAAACGGTGCATCTTCGTAGAGTTTTCTTCTCATAATCTGATACTCTACTTTTATTTTATCCAAAGGAATATTGAATAGTTCTGAATAGTATTTTTTGTAGAGAACTATTTGTGCGTTTTTGTATTTATCAGATTTAGCATATTTATTCCACCCCATTGTAGATGTTTTAAGGTCAATAATTGTAATCGAATTATCTGACAAATCCCTCATTACAATATCAATAAACCCAATAAAGTGAACTCCTTCTTTAACCTTTGCATTTAGTGGTAACTCAATTCCAACCAACTCAAACCCAGTCTTTGTATAAAACTTATCAATTTTATTCTTAAACCACTCCAAAATTCTCCTACCATCACCATAGAACTCTTCTAACTCCAATTGAGTACATACTGAACCTTCTGTTAGCTTTTCATTTTCTTTGATGAATTCTTTTCTCATCCAATCCAACAACAATTTATCGGTATCTATTTCCATAGCTTGTTTTTTAGAAACACCATACATCACCGAAAGGAAATGTTGAATTGTTTCGTGAATAGCAGTTCCAAAAATTGTATAAATGTTGGCAGATGATTCTCCCAACTTATCGATGTATCTCAACTTATATGCCCTTGGACAAGTTGAGTATAATTGATATTGAGAAAAACTTACTTTTGCCATAATCTTTTATTTGTATTACAAATATACGAAAAAATTAATGAATATCCAAATGTTTTTTAAAAAACATTCCAAAATAGAATCTTACCTTCACCTCTATTTTGAACACACATTTCCCATGCTTTCAAATCGTAGTTTGGTGTTGATGGAAAATCTGATTTGAATTTTGTACTCTTTTCAAATGGTAGTTTGTGTTTTAATATCTCTAATCGATTAAAGCCTTCTTCAAATTGTCTAATACCTATATTGTATTCTTTACCAACTTGAACTGCTTTAATTTTAGATGTAGTTGTTCCTCTGATAATACCTTCCATCAAAACACCACTTCCTAAAGCACACCAAATCTCATCAGGTTCGTAACCCAATTGAGATATGATTTCTTTCGTTCTATTTGCTATTAGGTTTTTTGATTCTTCAGTATCAAATCCAAAAGGTAGTAACATTGCTCCATTTTCTTCACAATAGTTTTTAGCATGATACTGAACTACATGAAGATATCCATAGGGTATTTCAACTACATTTGCTCCCAAATCCAAACACCTTTGAGTATTTGGATGTAGTTTTTTTCTTTTTGCACAAAAGATAGTTGCTCGTTTACCTATGGATTTACAATAAGATGATAATGCTATTTGAGCTGCCCCATAAACAGGTGATGGATAAACAAATTCATCATAGGTGGTATCTAATATGTTTTTTAGAAGTACTGATTTAGTTCCACCAGATAAAAGGTCATCTCGAAGAACCTCTATACCCTTATGAGATTCTATAACGATTGACATTAAACTTTTATCTTTAATTTTTTAATTATTTTTGGGTCAGTTCCATAATCTTCACACAATTTAACTATCCTTTCCTTACCAGTTCGTGTTGAATATAGAATCTTTAGATAATCCTCTGCCTGTAATTTAGATACTTCATAATGTTTTGCTACCAACTCAACTAACCAACCTTCGTACTTATCAGCACCCTTTGGTTTCATATACTTCATAAAGTGTCTACCCTTTGGAAGTAAATCAATCAGAGCAAGATACATTGCTTTTGGTGGAACTTCTTGTAAATAAGGTTGAACTGTTGCAATAGTATCAATCCACTCATGTTTCATAGATAAGAAACGAAGAATCATATAGTTTGACCAAGTTTTTCGGTCAGACTCATCTAATGTATCCCAATACTTTGGATTCTGAACATTAGTGATTTGTTTGATATGGTCAAACAATGATGCTGCCATTATTCTTCGTTTCGTTGTTTATCTAATTCGTGTAGTGCCTTGTGTTGTGGTGATAAAAGTTCTTCGCATATTTCACCACAATTTCCACATAAGAAAACTTCCATTGGAACTAATACATCTTGTGGTGTACCTGTAATTAGTTTAGATACTTTTCTAAATTGTGCACCATCAACAAATGTATCATATCCACAATGTTGACATACAACGGGTTCTGATTTTCCTAAATCAATTCTTGGTTGTTGTGTTGATTGTTCTGATGCTTTCTGTGGTTTACCACCACCTTCCATTCCTACGATTTTTGCCATCTTATAATAAGTTTATAATTTCAATTATTGTTGCTGCTGTTGGTATTTCTTTATCAATTGCATTAAAATGTTTATTTTGTCCATCCGATAAAGTAATAATCACATTAGCAGTGTTTTGAGGTGCATATTCATCCACCTTTTCATAAAGTAAGGTAAAGAGTTCAGAGAAGTCAGTTGCACGACTATCAATGATTGCTTGTCTTGCCTTTACATATTTGTTTCTTTTGTCATCTGATGATTTAAGAATATCTAAAACTTTCATTTTATAATCATTCTCCAAAAGATTTTGAGTATCAACTTTCAATTTACCCTTTACTGAATTTAGTTGACAAGTATTGATAATCTTTCTAATGTCAGGATAACCTGCGTCAATGATTGGAACTAAATCTTTTGGTTCAAAACTTACATTTTCATTTGTCAAAATTTTTGAGATTTGAACTGCAACATCTTTTTTAGTTGGAGGAATAATCTGAAAAGTTTGACATCTACTTTGAATTGGTTCAATTACCTTCTCTACATAGTTACAAGTCAAAATGAATCTACAATGGTTTGAAAAAGTTTCCATTAAGTTACGAAGGATTGCCTGTGCATTCTGTGACATATAATCAAACTCATCAAGTATAACAATTTTATACTTTTTGAATCCCATTGATGACGCAAATCCTTTTACTTTATTTCTTACAGTTTCAACATTGTTTTCATCAGATGCATTGATTACCATATAATCACAATCCACCGATTTTACAATCAACTTTGCAAGTGTAGTTTTACCTGTACCTGCTCTACCATACAAAAGTAGGTGTGGGATATCACCACTTTCCAAATAACCACTTACTTTTTCTTTTAAGTGTTCATTACCCACATAATTTTCTAAAGTAGTTGGGCGATACGATTCCACCCAAAGTGAGTTATCTACTTGCTCATTATTTGTTTCTTCAAAAAATCCCATTCTATTCTGGTTTAACTAATTTCATATTGTAATTGTTCACTTTGGGTTCTCTTTTTATACCCTCTTTTAGAATCAAAGGTTGTTTGAATAATTTGGTATAAGAAATATGATGATGTGGTCTACCATCTTTGTGTTTCTTGTTAGTAAACTTTATAATATCACCCCAATTTTCTTTCAACTCATCAAACTTCTTTTGTAATCCTGTGAATTTTGCATTCTCTTCTTTATCCTCACCAAACTCATAGATAGTAGTTGTATTACCACCCTTCATTGTACCTGTTGTCTGTTTACCAGATAAAATTGCATTAAAGTTTGCAGTACATAAATCTTTGGTAGAAAGAACTCTAAGCGTCAAGTCGGTATCTTCGTTGTATGTACCCCTCCACCTTTCTTCTAATCGCTTGTCAAGTAATTCTGTGTTAATTAAGATACATGAGTAAGTTCTTGTGTTTCTAATCACTGCACCTCTACCAGTATCAATACCTGGTACAAATGATGCATATTGACAAGAGGTCAATCCAAGATTTTCCCACATATCACTATAATCTTCCATTATTCTGAATACAACACCATCTTTTACTCTTTTTTGTATGTTTTCATTCCAACGATAAAATCCATCTATATTATCATCGATAATCCAATGTTTTTTATGGCCATTATCTACTGAATGTTGCCATACAAAATTACGAACAGGAATACCACCTTGTTTCCTTTCACTAAAGTTTTCTGGTAATTTAATTACTTTGTTCTTATCAATTTTTGGATTTGAAATGTAATTATCATACTCATCTGGCTCCACACAAATATTAAAGTCAATACCCATCTCTTCTAAAGTATCAATAGTAAGAGTTTTTTCCCATCTACCTTTTGTGATTACATAGATTGGATATTTTGGTGATATCTTTTCAGTAAATTCATATTCATAATCTTTTAGAGGATGGTCATCTAATTCATAATGAATATAGTTTAATATAGTTGGTTTGTGGTCAAATGCCTTGAAAAATGCATCTCGGTCATCTTCAGTATTTAACTGAACATCGAATACATATTTTTCATAAAGCCAATCAGACCACTTAAACTCGGGCATATTAAAGTAGTCATCATCAATCAAATCATCAAATTTGAGATAACTATCATCCAACTCATATTTCAAGGTATAATCCCAAAAGGGGCCTTGAATCTTTGTGTTATCTAATATTTCCTTTACTTTTTCTTTATTACTTGTGTGTATTTTCATTAAAATGGTTTCTTTTCTGACCAAGTTTTGTACTCACCAGATTCTACTCTACAACTCATATGGTCTGCCCAATGAATTATATAAGGTAATTCAGTTTTTAACTCACCACCTTCAGAATAATTGATAAAGTATTTCTTGGTTGCTTCGTTATATAACCCATCGGCCATCTTAATTGCCAACATTTCATTTTGTGAGAATTTGATTCCATATTGATTAAGTAACCAAAGTGCTCTATCAGTTACATCCATGTAATATAAATCAGGATTTAACTTAAATACTGAATTTTGGTTTTTTCTATGCCAATCAGATTCTTCTGGTATGTAGTGTGGACTTTGACCATCACCAAGTTTACCCAAATCATGATGGAGAGCAGCAAAGAAAAGTTCTTCATCAGTAAAATTAATTCTACCACCTTGGTCTGCAAATAGTTTTTTCATACTAAATGCATTTTTACAAACATTCATAACATGGTCAATATACCCACCAACATAGGCAGAGTGATAGTGTAACTTACCACTTGCAGGAGCAATAGCAAGTTCAGTACCTAATTCTTCTTCTGAATACATATGAAGAAGTTTTTCTAATCTCTCTCCACTAAAAACTTTGTTTATAAACTTTATAAACTTATCGTAATTTTCTTGCAATTGTTCTGCTGTATATTCTCTAACCATATCTTAAATTATTTTACCTCAACCAAATAATAGTTACAAGTGTAATCACCCTCAACGAAATTTAAGTGTGCCAATCCATCAGATGAAATTTTTAAAGATGAACTCGAAGAACCTCTATTTGCATTAAGAATCTCCTTCAAATATTTTGCAGAGAATGCAATTGGTTCAACATCACCTTCACAGGTACAATCAACCGAAATTGAAATTCTGTTTGAATTGATTGAAGAATATCCTAAAATAATTTCTCCATTGTTGTTTTTACAAGTGAATGTAAATGTGTCTGCATCGGTTAATGCACCCTTTGATTTGATGAATTTGTTTACGAAGTCATCATCTAATGTAATTTCAACATTGAAATTTGGTAATTGCTTTAAATCCGGCACCGAAGGGATAACTGATGGTGCAGCTAACATATATTGCATCTTTGTTCCATTGTCTGAAAACTTTAATGCACCTGTTACTTCTTCTACATTGATTGTACTATCAAGTACACCCAATAATCCTTTTAATTGAGATGTAGTGTAAATACCAAATTCTCCTTGTGGGAAATCAGTATCAGTTACGGTTACATCACCTAAAAGAGTTTTGTCATCTGAAATCATTCTTACCGAAAGGTTAGAATCTTCAGACTTAATCATTACAGATTCTACCTCACCACCGAGGTTATATCTACTAACGAAACCATTAAACTTTGATTTTTCCATAATTTACTTTTAAGATTTATTTTTAAGTGTTACAAATATACGAAATATTTTTTAATTATACAACTAAAAAGAGAAAAACTTTTCAGCTGTTTTGGTTGAGGATAAAACTTCACCCCAATCTAATGCTCCATAGAAATCTTCTAATTTCTTCAGAAGTTCTCTTTCGAAGATTTTATCATAATCAATATATGTATTGATTAATTCCATAATCTGTGGTGGGTCATTATAGCCATTAAAACCAACACCACTTAAACCAAATGGATTTTGTTTTAGATAAACCCATTTAATTTTATCACCATCTTTTAGAGGCTCATACTGATTTTCAACCTTATGGTGTTTTAGCAACTCATTATATGTAAGGGCTGCTTTAACATGAGCAGGTGTTCCTTTTTCAAACTGAAACATTGCTGTTTTATTCTTTTTCTTTGGTCTATACTTTGACAAGTTTTTCACACTACCTGCCTTTGCAATCTTAACCACATCCATTTTAGAAAGACTTTTTTTGAAATCGTGAATTTTATCAGTCAATTGCTCTTCAGTATGACCTTTTAGAATTTCAATTAAGACTTCACTCATAAACTTTCTAAATGCAGCTGGATAAGAAGAACGAACAACATCAAGTCCTTTTACATCCAACTTGTCAACAGGTACACCATTATCGGAAATAATCCATTGTGCATATCGTTTCTTTGCAATCCAAATACCAGATTTAGAAACATATTCTTTCTTAATCTCAAATCGATGTTTATCTTTATCTACATTGAATACCTTTTCTGCAAGAATGTCATAAAAATCATTTAGATAATCTTGCATCTCACCAGCAATATCATTTACATATCCAGCAATAGTATCTTGGTCATTATCTTTCCAATTTGGGATTCGGTGGTCAAGTAGTGGTACTGCAGAGAAAAATACCGAATCAGTATCAATGTATATATTAGAGTCAGCATTAGGAGTATCA
>Ga0255759_10000567_pt1 | contig 33518 bp, 34 predicted proteins | sample 101ome_20_FD_179959 | JGI IMG/M metagenome (GOLD analysis project Ga0255759, IMG submission 179959) | Coastal salt marsh microbial communities from the Groves Creek Marsh, Skidaway Island, Georgia - 101404AT metaG (version 2) | ecosystem: Environmental > Aquatic > Marine > Intertidal zone >...
ACTTTTTTCTTTCCCAGAAAATTTATACATCTTTTCTGTTCCTTCTATAAATTTTTTCATAAAAACATCTTCACCTTCTTTTATAGAATCTTTAGAAACTTTCTTGTCTTTAAAAACTATTTGTCTTTTGCTTTTGTTGACATACATATCAAAACTAGAGCCTTTAAAATAATTTGCATCTATACAATAAGATTTTTCCTTATTAGTATATCCATTTTCTAAAACTTCATTTAGTTTTTTGTTTGTGCTTTTAGGTTGCGAAACTTTTATGTTTGTCCAATAAAGTCTATTTCTTTTTTGTGCAGATAGCTTTTCTGAGTTTATATTGATTGGCTCAACACCCATAGCTTGAGATATTGTATTCCTACTATCAGAACTCATGCTGGCCACATTTTCTAAAACAAAATATTTTGGTTTTAAATTATTTTTTGCTTCAAGAAAGTTCCAAAATAAACCACTTCTTTCTCCTTGCAGTCCTTTTCTGTTTGATTTGGCTATACTTAAATCCTGACAAGGAGAGCCTCCAATTAATAAATCAACTTTACCTCCACAAATTTCTAATATTTGTTTATAGTTTAAATTTTTAACATCTCCTACTTGTACTATTTCTGGGTGGTTTGTACTAGAAACTTTGATAGCATGCAAATCTACTTCAGAAGAAACATACTTTTCTACCTTGATTCCCATTTCTTTAAGTGCAACCATTGCACAAGAAGCTCCATCGAACAAGCTAACAACAGTTATTCCTTTTTTTGAATTTTTAAAATTTAAAATTGACTTTATTATTTCTAAAACTTTTTTCATTTCTACTATTTTAAACTAATTCTTCTAATATCCCAACAATTTCACTAACAACCAAAACTATAGCGGCATAAGATAAGTCTATAGGTATTAAAATATATCCAAATATCCTTACCCCGCTTTTAATAAAAGATACAATTTGATGCCACTTTTGGTTAGGCATTTTATGTATATCCTTCAAATTTTTTATATTCATTAAATCTTGTAACATAACTTTTATCTATAATAATTATTTTTTTCAATCAAATAAAGACACTCATTTGGAACTAAATATCTTAATAGCTCCAGCGACTTACCTTCCTTTATTACATTTCTTATTTTCGTTGATGATATATCTAAAGCAAAAGTTTTATCTATTTTTTTTGCCTTAAAATCTTTCAATTTCTTAAAATTTTTAAATGCATCAATAGAAACGTTAGGTCTTTCATAATAAAATATATCACAATCTTTAATAATTGATTCAATATTTTTCCAACTTTGCATATTGTAAACATTATCAGAACCAACAATAATAGAAAACTTATATTTATTATATTTTTTCTTAAGCTCTGAAATGGTGTTATATGTATAAGAAGGTTTAGGCAAACTCTCTTCTATAGTACATACTTTTAAAAAGGGATTGTTTAATGTAGATTTTTTTATTAAATCTACCCTATCTTTAAAGCTTATTATAGAGCCTTCTTTTTTGTCTGGGCTCTGTGCTGAAACTACAAACCAAACCTCATCAAAACCACAAGTATAAAGTGCTGTATTTGCTGTCATCATATGACCATTGTGTATTGGGTCAAAAGTTCCCATAAACAAACCTATATTGAGACTTTGTTTTTCTTTTTCAAATTTAGAAGCTACTTTAAGTTTTAATATTTCTTTTTCAATTTGATTTAATACATTTTCTTTTTTGTAATTAAGCTCTTTTATTGAAGATGATATTTTTTTAGAAACCAAGTTGCTACTTAAAAATTTATAATTAATATTATCAAACTTTTCAACATAATACTTATCACTCTCATACAAAGAATCATGTCTTCTTATTGCGCTCAATATTGTTGCATGGTCTCTACCTCCAAGTTTTAAACCTATCTTTTCTAAGCTTAATTTAGAGTTCTTTTTGCATATAGCTGCAATTATCCTTCTAGCATCAGCTATTTCAGACTTTCTACTCTTAGAAATAATATCATCCCTAGATAATTTTAACTCTTCTTCTACAATAGAAAATAGTAAATTTATTTCTTCCTTAAACATTATGTTAAATATTCTGGTGCATAATACATAAGCCAATTTTGTATGGCCATAATTGTTTTTCCATCTCTAAAATACCCTTCTGAAAACTTATCATACAATATTTTACGTGGAATCTCTATAATTTCTATCTCTTCACTTTCAATACCACCACCCTCTTCAATTTTATTAGATACTTCTGCATAAAATAGATATATTTTCTCAGTAGACATTCCTGGAGTTGGGTAAAATTCACAATTCCCCTTAGAAGAATTAATTTTGTCCACTTTATATCCTATCTCTTCTAACACTTCTCTTTTTAAAGTATCTTCTGGTGATTCTCCTACTATATCCATCTTCCCTGCTGGTATTTCAATTGTATAATCTTCAGAACCTACTCTAAATTGTTTTACAAAAATAAAACTATCTTTATCAGTATTATAAATTAAAGCAGCTACAGCATCATCAGATACTAATTGCTCTCTTTTTAGCCTTTCTTTACTTAAACTTTCTATTGATAGACTATTCATTTTGAAGTATCCATCATAAACAATATTTTTATCAACTATGTTCATGTTAAATCTCTTTTTAAAATGTCTCCATTATAATTTACTAAATCAGTGCCTCCCAATATGTTTTGTTGTATATAACTTGTTATTATGGTCTCTACATCGTTTAAATTAATCATTCTAGCCCCATTTTCTTTCCAACTTTCTACAGTAGATTCTATATTTGGAAGAGCTTTTGTTGCTTCTTGAACTATGTAAACCTCTTTACCTCTACTTAAAAGACCTTTTACTGCAAAATTAACGCAAACATTTTCAGCTACACCATACACTATAAAAATGTGTTCTTGAAATCTCTCAAACAAAGAGTCAGAATGGGGGTTGCCCGCAAAAACATCAAATTTATCTTTTCTAATGATTATATTTCTATGTTGTATTGCATCTTCAATTAAAACATTGGAATCATAATCTATGATAAAAGGATGTTTTGGATTTGTCTCATCTATAAACTTTGCACCTTCAGTATCTTTCATACAATGCTCTGGAAATGTGTTGATATAATCTGGCTCATTTGATAGCTCAGCTGAATTATCATTGTGCCAATCACAAGTATTTATAACTTTTATGTTATTTTTTTCAGCAATTTCTGTTAGCTTTTTTAGCTCTGGCTTTATTGCTTCAGCGTGAGGCACTGGTAGTTTTCCTTTTGATTCTATAAAATCAACTTGAGTATCTATGTTTACAAATATTATATTATTCACTGCATTTTATTTAGTTAGTTCTTTATACCTTTTTATGAAAGCATCTTTTGTCTCTTCCATTGTATAATTTAATATCTCGATAAATTTTTCATCTTTTATGCCTTCTTTGTAAGCTTTTTTTCTTTTATCTCCACCCATAAGCAAAGCCCATTCAATATTAAAAGCCTTTATATCTGCCTCTTTTACCTCAACAGGTCTTGGCCATTGCAATCCAAACTTTATTGATATTGCTCTTTCTATTTTGTCTTCCATTAATTTAAAGTCTGGCAATCTTCTTTTTATAGGAGTTGGAACATCAACGCAGTAAGCTTCTGTTAAATCGTGCAAAAGACCCCATAAAGGATATGGGCATATATAAGAAACGTATAGTGAATGTTGCGCAACAGAATAATGTTTCATTTTTCCTTGCCATCTAGTATGACCAGAAAATCTACACTGCAAACTCAAAGCTTGAGCTCCATCATTAATATCTATATCTAATGAGTTTGGCTTAAAAGGATAGAACTTTATACCACTTGCAGTTTGTATATGTTTAGTTTTGCCTACAATATGTTTTTCTTTAACTTTTTCCATCTATCTATATTTGTTAGTATTGAATATAGGTATTGAAACCATTTTGTGTCTATTTTTACTATGAAACTCATGAAATATCATAAGAATTTCCTTTTCTCTTTCAAGAAGCATATCATCATCTGAATCATCATAATAAACTCCTACGCCTTGCTCTATTATAGTAGAATCTTCAACCCATTTCATTGCCCACTCCAACTCATCGTATGTAGCTCCAATTTGGTCTTCGTCAGTTCTTCCATCATCATGAAGACCATCTGTTGGTTTTGCAACAAGTATTTCATCTATAATTTTAAGCTCTTTTCCAAGAGCGTAAACTTCTGATTTTAAAAGGTCTGCAATAGGACTTATATCAACACCTCCATCTCCATATTTTGTATAAAAACCTATTCCAAAATCTTCAACTTTATTACCAGTTCCTGCAACTAAATAATTGTGAGTGCCAGCATATTGATACAAAGTAGTCATTCTAAGTCTTGAACGAGTATTAGACATAGAAAATTCAAATTTTTCTTTACTTATTTTACTTTGTTGTAGCAAAAATGTTTTGTGTAAAACATCGTAAGCTTCAGTTAAATCAACACAAACTGAACATACATTTTTGTAATTTTCTTTAAGCCAACTTATGTGTTTTTTTGCCCTTGTTACTTCTTCTTGATTTTGATTTATGGGCATTTCTAATATTAAAACATCTAAACCAGTCATTGCACAAAGTGTAGAAACAACAGCAGAATCTATACCTCCAGAAACTCCTATAACAAAACCTTTTGTTTTAGATTTTTCAGAATATTCCTTTAGCCACTCAGAACAATCTTCTGATATTTCTTTATAGTTTAAATTCTTCTCATTTGAACTAGACTCTTGAAAGCCTTTAGGTTTTTCTAAATTTGGAATGTCCATAACAACTTATATTTAATAGTTTTCAACAAATTTATTTTATATTGTTGAATAAAACAAATTTTTAATTATATTTTTTTAATTAATTGACAACGTTTTCGCTTAAACTTATCTTAGACGAAACGCTGTTATAAGAAATCATTTTTTTAACTAAATCTATCGTTTCTTTATTTCCTGTATGTTTACCTGGTATATCGCTTAATTTTATAACATCTTTTCCATCTATACTTGTTAGTTTAATAACCATATTTAAAGGTTTAATACCAACATCATTAGTAAGATTAGTTCCAATACCAAAAGAACACTTTATTCTTCCTTTACAATGCTTATGTATTTCTACAGCAACATCCATATTTAGCCCATCAGAAAAAACAATTGTTTTAGATAATGGGTCTATACCTAAAGATTCATAATGTCTTATTATTCTATCTGCAAAATCAAACGGGTCTCCAGAGTCATGTCTTACCCCATCGAATAACTTAGCATATTTAACATTAAAATCTTTAAGAAAAGCTTCTAAACCAAAAGTGTCAGTTAGGGCTATTCCTAAGTTTCCTTGATAAACGCTAATCCAATCATCCATCATATGCTTGTTGGCATGATAATAACCTTTTAAAGCTGCTATGCCACTAACAAATTCATGAGCGTGAGTTCCTATAGGTGTTAAGTTATGTTTAAAAGCAAAATAAACATTAGAAGTTCCAACTAAAAAATCTTTACTATTAAAGCAATTTTTTAAATCTGAAATTACTAAATTATGATTTTCAAAAGATTCTCTACGTCTAGTTCCAAAATCAGCAATTTTTAAGTTATTAAAATGAGCCAATTTGCCTTTTTCTATATTTCTTTTTTCTAATATTTTTCTATCTTCCTTTTCAAGATTCTTACCAGTCATTTTAAAATACAATTCAGAAATAACAGCCATAAGAGGGACTTCCCAAAGAATAGTTCTATACCAATATCCTTGTATTGTTATTTTTAAATCTCCTCCTTCTTGTATAATTCCAACTTCAGAAGAGTTATATCTGTAACCTTTAAGAAAGTCTATATATGTTGGGTCTAAAAAATCTCCACATTTTTCTGTTAAAAAATCTGCCTCTTCTTCTTTTAAATTAAGAGTTTCCATCCACCTAATTTCTTCTCTCAATTTCAAATCAAAACCTTCTGGGAATTCTGTATTTCCTCTGTTTATAAATTCGTATTTTACTTTACTTCTTGGGTACAATTTAATGACAGCTTGCTGCATTGTCATTTTATATAGGTCTGTATCTATAATTGAACTAAACTTATTTACTATACTAACACTCATAAATTTTTATTTTAGTTTTCAACATACTTTTCAACAAAGTTAACAATTATTGTTTAAAGAAAAAAATTATTACATATTTATGTTATAGTATTAGGATAAACTAATCAATCGAACGCGACCAAAAAGAAGAACTATTATATTAGTTCTTTTTTTTTTATATTTATTTTAAAACCATAAAATATGAAAAAAATAATTAAACTTATTTCACTTATTGCTGTTACTATTTTTATAGCTTCATGTGGCGACAAAATTGAATCAACAGCTTCTTTACAGTCAACCGTAAAAGTTTCTGATGATGTTTTCCTACAAAGATTAAACGATACAATAATAATAACTAGAGGCTCTTATAAAGAATGTGTTCAATCTATAAACATAACACCAGACACACTTAATCATAAAACTGATAATTGTGTAATATCTTGCAAAACAAAAGGAACTGGTAGTTGTGTATTTTGTGATAGTGAATTTAGTGTTGAATTTCACAACACTTATGGGGTTCATGTTGGAACAGTTCAATGGCATGAAACAAATTCTCAAAATTGGAAATTGCATAAAGCTCAAGGGTATAACGGTTATGTAGTTACTTGCAAAAATATCGATGAAGCTCTTAGAGATGATAGATTTGAGATAAAAATAGACCCAGATTATACTTATCTTAAAAACATAAAAAACAAATAGATTATTATAAACAATTAACCACTTAGCTATTTTAGTTTTACACTTATTGCTGGGTGGTTTTTATTTGTTTCTCTGCCTAATATATCTATATTTTTTAATCTAATATTCTTTGTATACTCTATTTCATTGTTGCTAGTTATAATATCAAATATTACGTTAAATCTATGTGTAAAGGATGTAGATGTATTTGTAAAATAATAACTACAATTATTGTTTAAAGAAATTATATTGCCACTAACAATATCTTCTAAAAATATGTTAACACTATTGTCGTAATCATTTAAATCAACATTCAAATAGCCGTCCCCTTTAACCCAAATTGGAACTGAGTTGATACTATCAAATGAGTTTATACTATACTCTTTATCAAGCTTACTATATAATGTTGAGTTTGGAGTTTTAAACTTAACAGCATCATAAAGAGTATCAAAAAATAAAGTAGCATCTGAATTTAAAACTAAAGCAATTTCATCACCCTCTAAAGACAGTCTTATTATTTTATTTAAATTATTTGATTTTATTTCTACTAAATCATCTACTATAACTCTTCTATCACTTTTCAATTGAACATTGCTTTTAGTGCCTTTTATCCAAAACCCTTGACCAGAAGATATTAAAGAACTTCCATCATTCACTCCAACACCATTTACATAACTACTATATAAATTAGTACAATTATCTAATACCCATATAGCATTTTGAACGCTTATCTTTTTCCATCCTGGTGAATCCCAATCAATAGTTCCCAAAAAAGGGTTTGATACTAAATTCCAGCCATTTTCGTCACTATTATTTACTCCTGAATAATTTGGTCTATAGTCAAAATTTTCTGTTAAATCAACAAAACCATTTAATTGTATATTAAAACTTTCTGTAAGAGAGGTTGTAGAAGAATCAAACAAATATATTGAATAACCTCTTGGCAAAATATCATTTATATTTCCAGGGATTGTCCATCCTATATTTCTATCAACATCAGGTGTTGTTTCATCATAAATATAAGTATTAGTCCAAAAAGAAGGAAAAGAACTTCCGGGTACACCTGTATGAAAAAATCCATAATCGCTTATAGACACTTCAAAAGGCCCTCCATACATTCCCCAACCATCACAACGCTCAATCCACTTTTGCCATACAACTTCAGAAAGCAATTCTCCTGCAGATGTTGCGCCAAGCCTACCTTTATCAACACTATTATTAATAAAAAATAAGACCCCACCAGATATGTCAGACTCAATATTTAGAACACCTTTTACAAAAATGGTGTCATATAAAATGGTAATATCATTAATTGTAATATCTGTTACAGTGTCTTTTACGTCTATTTCTAATGTGTGATTTATTATAACATTATCTCCACTTTGTGGTATTCCATTGTCCCAAACTAAAGGATTAGACCAAAATCCATCACTAACAGTTATTTTTGTTGATTGAGAAAAAGATAAATTTTTTAATAAAAAAATTAAAAAAAATATTATTGTTATATATTTTATAGATTTCATATACTCATTTTTTATATAAATATAATAAACTTTTTAATTATAAATCAAACAGTTACAATAGCCATATTAAAGTTATAGTATAAGGTTAATTTTAATTATAAAATTGTTGAATAGTTAAATTGTTAAGAAGCCCGAACAGCACGAACATAGTAGTAGTAGTTCTTACTGAAGTTGAGCTGGTAACCATCGAGGAAATTCTGTTTCCACGCAAGGTTGTAACCGACCTCCGTAGAACTCCAATAGAAGACATTAGCAAAACCGCCAATTTCTTCATTGTTTTCGTAAAGCATATTCAATTCGTCTTTTGTTGGCAATCTCCATCTTGGTCCGAGCTTTTTACAAACTTCAACAGCTTCATGCCAAGTCATACATCCTAAATTATTAGATACTTCTAATCCATTGATTGACTTTTTACCTTCTAGCAATATGTGTTTTTTAATTACTTCCATACTAAACGTTAAAATTGTAATAACATATAATACAACTTCTTTTTAGGTCTAGATATGGCAACATAGTGAACATTTTTTTCTTCTTGATAATTTTCCATATCTGATGTGAATGTATAAAATTCCTTTTTGTTATCTGGTATTTTTACTTCGTTTTTTTCTATTATATCTTCTGATATTGAATTTACAACAATACAAGTATTATATTCTTTACCTTTTGATTTATGTATTGTAGTAACAAAGCTGTTATTATTTTGATTGTCCTCTATAAATTTAATTAAATCATCTTTTGTTCCAACAAAATCTTCTAAAATATATTCAACTCTTTTTTTAATTAAACGATTTGCTGTTCCGCTTTTAATTTCTTCTATGTCTTTAGGTTTAAGATAGTTGAAATATTTCATTGGAACTTTTCTTTTAAGCATATTAAACTCTATAAGTTTTACTATAAAATTTGTTCTTGCTAATACTGCCACTTCTTCATCACTTTTAATTAATTCAATCAACTTATCAAAACTAACAAAACTCTCTTGTATTTCTCCATCAAAACTGTTAAAAGGAGTGGCTTTTAAATTTGAAAACTTATTAGAGTTTTCTACTATTTTAGGTGCGCTTCTAAAATTTATAGACAGAGACATTCTTTCTATTTTTCTTCTTTTTTCTAATCTATCCTCGATGTGGTTGCAATTGCTTCCACTATATCCATAAATTGATTGGTTTATATCTCCTACAAGATAATAATATTTAGCATTTAATCTCATAAGAATATCCATTTGTATAGCACTAGTATCTTGATATTCATCTAAAAACAAATAATCGTATTTATCTTTAAACATTTTCAACCACTTATTTTCTTTTAAAAGATTTCTTACATCAACTAATATGTCTGCAAAATCTCTTTTTCTTTCTTCTTTTAAAAACTTTGAATATTGTATAAAATAATCTGGTATTCTGACTTTTATACCGTCAGCTGTTTGCAATTTATAAGAAGATATATTTGAATCAAAAAAATCAGCATCATCATATAAATTTGAAATCTTTTTATCAAACTCAAATTTTTCTTTTTCAGAAGCTCTTGAGCTTGGTTCATTCTTTTTTTTGTACCAATCTATAAACTCATAAAAATTTGTAACCTTTTTAAATTTACCCATTCTGTGAAGCATCCAAAAACAAAAAGAATGTATTGTAGTTATTCTTATATCTTTATTATTTACTCTTTCTTTCAATTCGTCTACTGCAGCGTTTGTAAAGCTAAAGAATATTATTTTCTTTGGGTCTACTCCTCTATTTAATAAAACTTTCAACCTCTGAACGCAACAGAAAGATTTACCTGAACCAGCAGTTGAAGACATTATTATAGATTTCTTTCCATCATATGTAACAAACTTTCTTTGTTCATCTGTTAATTTTGATAACATTTCATCAAACTCTTTTTGTTCAAAAGCATCTATCTGTATTGATTTACTTGTCTTCATTTATAAAACTTTAAAGAATAGCACTAATAATATATCCAGCTTTATTTGATTTGTTAAATAATAAAACAAAACTGTTGGGAATACCCATACCTTTTCTTTCTAGAATAAGATTTCTTTTTCTGAATGTTACTTGTGAAAGGTCACAATAAACTTTATATCTATTTGAAATTTCTCCAGAATACAATAAATTAGGTTCTAACTTAAATGTTCCAAAATTATTAACATTAGTTTCTGAAAACATACTTATACTACTAATTATAGGCATCATATCCATAGAACAAATCACAGTATCTAGTAAATATCCATTATTAATATTAGAGATTGCAGAAAGTCTATTTATTAATGTAACAATTGTCGTGTTCCACATTTGTGAACTCATATAATGTGGGCGCCTATCATTAAAACCACTCCAACAATAATGTCCTAAAACTTTACAAAAATTATTGTTGTAATTTGGATTCATGTATTTCTGCTCTATTTTTTTCCATTATATTTTCTAGAACTTTTTTTGTGTCAGTTGCAAACTCCCCTTTCATAAACCAGCTATAATAACCTGGGTTGTTGGTTATTACATCTACAACAGATTGATTTTGGTATTTTCCGAAGTTAAATACGGGTATATCATTTTCGTTTAAAATAATTCTGCCAGCATAATCCAGTTGACCTGAAAAGTTTGTAAAGTCATGCAATGCTTGCATATCATTTTTGATTGGATTTTCTTCTATAATTCCATTTCCATCTTCGTAATCTACTCCATCATAATGATTAATTTGACAACTTAAAATTTCTGCAGTTGCCTTAACATCATTTAAAGCGTCATGAGCTCCTTCTAAAGTTTTTCCACAATAAAATTTATATGCTGCAGATAAATTTCTTGGCTCCATCTTTTGAAATATTTTCCAAACGTCAATAGATTTTCTATTTGTCATATCAAAATCTAAATTAACTCTATTAAATTCTTCAATTAACATTGGAACGTCAAATCTATTGCTATTAAAGCCACACAAATCTGCATCTCCTATTAAATTTTTCAACCCCTTTGCTAGCTGTTGAAATGTTGGTTCATTTTTAACGTCTTCATTTGTAATTCCATGAATATCTGAAGCTTCTTTTGGAATTGGAATAGTAGGATTTATCAATCTACATTTTTCAAGATTTTCTCTTCCATCAGCAAAAACTTTCACAATTCCTATCTGAACTATTCTATCATTTGAAACGCTAACTCCTGTTGTTTCTAAATCAAAAAACACCAAGTCTTTATCTAAATTTAATTTCATAATTTATTTTTTATATTTTTTTAAAAGACTTTTTTCTACCCAAAAAATTCTTTTTACATTTTCATTTTCACAAGTTTCAACTTTTAACATACCATCAGAATCTTCATGTATAACTATAACTTTAGAACCCTCTTCTACATAGTTATCATCTTTAAAATGGATATCTTTTAACAATACATAACACATACTACTTTAAGTGTTGCTTTAAAATTTTACTTCTACTTCTGTGTTTTAAAACTCTTATTGCTGCATCTTTTATTTGTCTAACACGCTCTCTTGTCAATTCATAATATTCTCCAATTTCTTCTAATGTCATTTTTGGATAACCCATAAGGCCGTAGTACATGCAAACAATTTCTCTCTGTCTAAGTTTTAATGTTGAAATTACTGTTTCTATATCTGTCGACAAAGATTCTTTATCCATAAACATCTCTATATTGTTTTCTTCTTCTAGAATTATAAGGTCATTCAAAGTATTAGAACCACTATCGTCATCATTTTTTATCGGAGCATCTAGAGATGAATGTTTTTTACTAACTCTTATAAGTGTGCTTATTTTTTTCACATCTTCTTCCATCATTTCTGATATTTCTTCTTCTGTTGGAGGTCTTTGATTTTTCTGTTCAAAATCTTGAAAAAATTTATTCATTTTATACAATGAAGTAATTTGATTAGATGGAATTCTTATAAGTCTTGAGTTGTTTGCTAAAGCTTCCATTATGGATTGTCTAATCCACCAAACAGCATAAGATATAAATTTAAAACCTCTAGTTGAATCAAATCTTTCAGCAGCTTTTATCAGTCCAATATTTCCTTCATTTATTAAATCTTCAAATAGTATTCCCTGATTTTGATACTGTTTAGCTACAGTTATTACAAATTTTAAATTGGAAACTATAAGCTTTTCTTTTGCCAGCTCATCTCCTTCTTTAATTTTAACAGATAAATTAATCTCTTCTTCTTCTGTTAGTAATTCTATTTTTGATATTTCTGATAAGTAATTTTTTACAGAATCACTATCTCTGTTAGTGATTTGATTGGTTATTTTTATTTGTTTCATTCATTTGTATATGTTAGTATTTGCAAATTGTTACAAATATAATGTTTTTTTATAATAAAAAAGAATTGCTAGTAAAATAATTACTAACAATCCTCTCTTTTATTTGTTATGTATTATAAATACTTTTTCAACAAATTTACAGCGCTTTTATTTCTAGACAATTTTTTTTCTGCACCTCTACTAATTTGCCTAATTCTCTCAGCTGAATAGTCTAGCTCATAAGCCAATTCTTCTTTACTTTTTGCTTTACAACCTATTCCATACAATTTCTTTATAACATAAACTTCTCTTTGACTTAGAATATTCAAAGCTCTTTCCATGTCTTTAGTTAAAGATTCGTCTATTAAAACTTCTTTATCGCTAGAATCATTTGGTATTACATCTATCAAAAGCGAAGAGTTATCTTCTGTTGAAATTTTTCTATCTAAAGAATCTGTTTTTGAACAAATTTCTTCTAAAACTTTAATTTCTTTTAGAGAAATTTCCATATGTTCTGCCAACTCTAAAGAAGTAGGATTTCTCTCAAGTTGTTGGTTTAAAGTAGATAATGAAGCATAGTATCTACTAACAAGTAAATTTTTATTAGAAGGTATTTTAATGATTCTGTTTTTGTCAGACAAAGCTTGTAATATAGATTGTCTAATCCACCAAACAGCATAAGATATAAACTTAAAACCTCTGCTTGAGTCAAATCTTTCAGCTGCTTTTATCAAGCCTATATTAGCCTCATTTATCAAGTCGGTTAATTCTAATCCCATGTTTTGGTATTTTTTTGCAACACTAATTGCAAACTTTAAATTTGCAACAACCAACTCTTCTAGAGCTTTTTCATCACCCTCTTTAATTCTATTTGACAATTCAACCTCTTCTTCTGGAGAGATTTCTTTTTGTTTGTTTACATCATTGAAATATTTCTCTACAGATTTTTCGCTTCTATCAGTTAATGTTTTTTGAATTTTAAATTGCTTCATAGTTTTATAAAATTGATTACAAAACATAAACGAAACAAAAATAAAAATATTACAAAAAAATTGATTTTTTTTTTACAAAATTAATTTAAAGAATAAATAAATGATTATTTTTTGGCTTTTAAATAAGCTATTCTATCTCTTATTTTAGCGCAAAGTTCAAAGTTATCACTTTTGATTGCACTCTTCATTACCTCATTTAAAAAAGGAATGTTATATATATCATTAATTTTACTTTCTATTACAAACTCCATGTCATGACCTGTAAAGTTATCCACATCATAAGAGCTTGATATGTTATACCCTGGGTAGAATGTTTGATTTGGAATTTCTTTAAAAACTATACTGCTTACTATACTTTCTATTATTTTATCCCTTTCTTCTGTGCTTACATCTAATATATCTGAAAGATTTGTGTTATTTCTAATATCTTTCATCATATTATTGTTTTCATAATCATTGCACATTTTCCTAAAATCTGGTGGGAGATTTTCTATATCCATTTTACAAGATACATTATTTATTGTATTATATATTGATATTTTATTTTTTTCTTTGTTAGTTGTTGCAACTAAATAGCAACCAGACAAATCGTAAAACAAGCCTAACTTTTTAAAATAGCTTGGTTGTGAGTTCTTTTTTTCAAGAAATTTTATAAATTTTCTATTTGTATCTTCATCTGAGAATAAAATATAATTTCCACTGTCATTGTCAAAATTAAATTCTTCAGACACATCTTTACAATCTATTACTAGATAATAATTTAATTTAGAAATATCTTCTAACTTTGATATGGGACTTTCTGGTTTGTTTTTTATAGACTTTTCTATTTTCTTTTTCAACAAGCTAAACCTTTCTAGTTTTTTTGCTTTTTCAAAAGATATTTTTTTGGATATTCTCATATTTTAGAAACTCTATTTATTATAAATATGTTTTTTTTTTAATTATGATTAACTATTCCAATCTAAGTTACAGAAAAAATCTTTCAATCTTTCAAAGCTTTGCCTATCTATATCTACTGATTTTTCAACCATTTCTTTTTTTTCCATATCTATTCCCATAAAATTTATAGATAAACGTCTAGTCTCTTTACCTTTCTCTCTAGAGATAATTAAATCAACTTCTAATGCACTAACAGGTTGACCTGATGCATCTTTTTCAGATATTATTTCTATATATGTTGATGGAGCTTCATTAGTTTTTGGCAATACTGTTTCTGTAGAATTTAAAACGGATTGCATTTCAGATTTTGTATTAACTTTTTCCTCATTGTTTACTCCATAATCTTCTGAGATTCTTGAATTTTGAACTTCTTCCATAATTTTTATTTTATTAACTGGTAATATAATATGTTTATTATAAAAGTCAACAAAAAACTATTTTTAGTTCATCAATTTTAAAATATATAAAAAAAGAGGCTAAAAAAGCCTCTTTTAAAAATTACAACCAAACAAATCACTTAACTTTTATAGTTCTTTTTCTTTTTATTTCAGATTCTTTTTTAGGTATATTAATGAATAATATTCCGTCTACATACTCAGAAGTTATTTTATCTAAATCTGAAGACTTAGGCAACAAAAAGCTTCTTGAAAAAGATTCTACTTTAAATTCTTTTAATTTAACTTTAGAATCTTCATTTAGAACTTCTTCCTTTTTATTAAACTCCACCTTTAAAGTAAAATCATCAATAGACAAATCAATTAAGTCTTTTTTAACACCAGGAACTTGAATTTCTAGGGAAAAAGATTTGTCATCTTCTAAAAAATTAGACTTTACATTATTAAAAACAAAATCTCTACTTATTCTATTTGTTGGGAATAAATTTTCAAAATCATCTAAAAAAATTTTGTCTAATTGTCTAAACGTATTTCCTAACAAGTGAAAGTCAGGAATTCTTGTTGGGAACTTTTTTTCTTTAATAGTTAACATCTTTTTTATTTTTATTAGTTATGTTTTTTCTTTGTCAAAACATATACCAATAAAAAAATGCCTTATATTTCTGACAATAAGGCATTTTTAATTAAAAAAAATATTATAATTTATGACAAAAAGTCTTAATTTCTTGATTCTTCAAATTTTTTCAAATTAAGCTTCCAGTTTCCAAATCTTTTTACAAACCCAGACAAAGTAGATTGTAAAAGTTTTAAATCACTAGTTTTTTTAGGCATTTTTGGAACTTCAGGCTTGAATCCTATTTTTACAGCTTTAGAATTAAGCTCTCTTCTTTCTAAGTTTAATTCGTTATAATTATCTAAAATTTTATTTAAAGCAGACATATTATTAATTTTATTTTTTATTATTAGGCTTAAACTTTCTACATGACTCTGGGTAGATTGTTATTCTATTTTCTGAAGTATCATATCTGCAATCAAGAATTTCTACAACATACTTTTTACTATCAGAATCTAAAAGACCAACTCTACAACTGCTGTTTAATGCGTTAATTACTTTAGATGTTGATTCACAATATTCTTCTTGAGTTTGATAAACCAAATCTATAGGGTTTAAATTTTTATAGTTAGAACCTGTAACGATAGGTTTTAAAGAGTTTCCTATAAAATCCATATTTTTATTTATTTTTTAAATTTTTATTAACCATACAAATATATAAAATAATTTAAAAAAAGCAAAGTGTTAAACTATTTTATATAAAAACTTAGGCTTTATTACCTCTGAATTTTCATAATTTAATTCATATTGGTATCCTATGTTTACAATATCATAGTCAAACATCTTTATTATCTTACCTATTGCATCTACAATATATAACTTACAAATATTTGCTTTTAAAAACTCATCTATCCACCCATCTATGGACAACATTGATTCTATCTCTATGTTTTGTCCACTTTTACTAGAAACAAACTTAAAACCTCCTATTCTTGAATTTGGTATTTTTTTGCATAAAGAGTTTGAGTCTATTTCTAAATCAACTATAAACCTATTTGACCTTAAAGGCTCAAAAGGTTGAAAAGTTTCTACATTTGAAAAAATTTTAGTAGTAAAACGACCATGATTTCCTATATAAAATCCAGAAGTTTCTGGTTTTATTACTTTATTTTCTAAAATTAACTTTCTTCTTCTCATATTATGAAGAGTTTTTTAGAAAATATTTAATACCTGTTTTTGTACTTTAATATTTTCTGCATTTTTACTGGTGTTAATATTAAACCAGTTTTTAAAGTTATTGAGAACTCTTTTGATATTGCTCTTTCAATAGTTTCAAAGCTTAATCTTGTATTTCCGACCACAAAACCTCTATCTGTGAATTTTACGGTAAAAGGAGAGTTTGTATTTTTATCAAACCTAACTATTAAATCTTTCTTTTTTGGCTGAATTTGTTGTTCCATCTCTTCACTTATATTAATTTGAATGTTAGAATCAGAATTAGCATCTTCTGCTTCTGCTCTCTTGGCATCAGCATCAGATTTTTGAGCAGCTTTTATCTGTTCAGACCTTTGCTTCTTTAAATCGTTTGCTCTTGCTTGTTCATCTTTTAGTTTTTGAGATAAATCTTTAGCTTTTTTATTATCTCCTTTTATAAAATTTTGCCATTTTTGTTTTCCAACATTGTCAACCTCTTTAGAGAGCATGCTATTATGATAGGTTGTAGATATTCTATTTTTTTCTATACTCTGTTGAGTTTTCTTTATGCTATCTTTAACTTTTTGGTCTTTTTCGTCAAATTCGTCATTAATATTTTGCATGTCTGCTTGAAGGTCTTCTTTTATTATCTTAGAAGCCTCTTTCAAAATAAAATAATCTAACTGCTTTTTTGTAATCATAATAACTATATAATATAAATAGTTGTATAAAAAGTTTTACAAAAAAAAAGCACTATAAAGTGCTTTTTGTTATTGTCCTATAAGACTATTATAATGCTCTTCCCAGATTTTTTCCTCTTTTCTTTTTAGAGCTTCTTTTTTGATTCTTTTTTCTTCTAGGTGTCTTTTAGCTATTTTTTTTCTAGCAACTTTTTTCTTACCTTTTTTTACAGCCAATCTTTTTTTTACAGATGAATTTTTAGTTTTCTTCATAATTTATTTTTTTATAAATTTATAAAATAGAAGCAAAAAGTAAAGAATTATCCTCTTGAATTTATTTCATCTCTAATTTGAGCTGCTTTTTCATAATTTTCACTACCTAAAGCTTTAGCTAAAGCATTATTTAGCTCATCAATTTCCATATCTTCTAATCTCTTTGTTGGAGCTGGCTCTTCTTCTTCTACTTCTGGCTCTTCTAACCTTTCATCATCATTGTTAAGAGCTCTTAAAATATCATCTGTATTATCTGCTCCTCCTGTAACTATATCATCTGCTTCTGGTTTTTCTCCATCATTTTCTTCTTCATAGTTATCAATATCTTCTTGTATTTCATCTAACAAATTAGTAAGCATTGGTATAGCTTCAGCTCCATCATGTAAAACTGTGTCCATCAAATTTAAAAAATCGTCTGGTTCTAACATTGCTAATTCGTATAATAAAATTGAATAAATACCATTATCATAATCATTGTTTGGGTCTTCGACTATAAGTTTAATTAAGTCATTTAAATATTTCCAAACTCTATTACCTAAAAGTTTCATCCAGTGCTCTTCTTGGTAAGAATCTGCTCTACCCAAAACAGCTTTTCTCATGTTTGCAGGTATATTTTCTATACTGTAAGCAAATATATATTCTAAATAAGCTTTTGCAACTTCATGTATTAGTATAGGAAATAAATGAGCAGAACCTTTAGCTCCAGTAACTTCTCTAACTTCTTCCATTCCTGGTTCATCATCTCCTTGTTCTTCTTGGCCTTCTTGGTCTTCTCTTTCTCCTTGAGGTCCTCCAAATTCTAATTCAGATTTACCCATATTGTGTCTTATACCAACTTGTTTAGGGCTAAATTGCCAAGTTGTTAATTCTACATTTGGCATAAGTTGAGCATATATTGGATAAAGTTCTGGGTTTATTGCATCTAATGCTTGTTTTACATCTTCTATTTTTATTTTTTTATGAGTTGCATATCCTGCTCCCATAGAAAGTAGATTTTGCATAACCCTTTTGCTTATATGCTTTTTTATAATTTCTTGTTCTTGTTCTGTAAATTCATCTTCTAAAACTTGTTGAAGTTGCTCTTCCTGTTCTTCCCCATTGTCTTCTTCCATGTCTATATCTGGGCCGTTTTCTAAACTTCTTAAGTCTGCACTTATTTTGTCCATTATTCTATCTTCAACTTTAAATGCATCTTTAACCACTCTTAATGCAAGTTGCTCTAAAGCTTCTTTATGTCTTTGCTCAATCATACTTGCCATCATTACATTTTGCATCATAGACATTTGATTTAACAAACCAGCTTCTCTTGCATTTGCTAACACTTCATTAAACTCTTCAGTTCCTAATTTTGAAATTGTCTTAAAATCAGGCTCTCCTTTTTGGAATAAATCAATTTTATCAAAAGGTGTAGATTCTGAATCTTCTTGACCAGAAAGTCCAGACTTTATGTCTGGGTGTATATATCTATCTGCTGCACCCTCATCATCAGGTCGTAAAGGAGCTTCATTTATAAATCTTCTATATTTATTGTATTCATATATTTTTCTAAACTTTCTTTCTAAAGAATTTTTATTTTCTAACTTAATTCCTTTTATTGACTTTAACAAATCCTCTACATCTTTAGTAACTTTTGCTAATTCGTCTTGTGCTTTTTTTATTGCCTTTGGCTTAATATCTGTGTTAGGCTTAGGGTCTCTATCTGGAATTCCTCTCCTTCTTTTTTTTCCTGTATCCTTTTGAGTGTCTGTATCTGGTTTAGTTTGAGTTTCTGATTCTAAAATTCTTCTTTTTTCTAACTCTTTTTTTACAGCTTCTCTTAAAAGTCTTAAAAATTCTTTTTTTTCCATTTGATAAATATATTGTTATAATAAATAGATTACAAAAAATAAAAGCCCTACTGTTGTAGAGCTTTTATAATCTAATAGTTAATAGTAAAATTAACTTCCACAAGATTGGCATGCTTCTGGGTTGTCTAAGCTACACTGCAATTGAGACATTGCATCTAGCTCTTCTTGAGAAATGTCTGTAGAATTATTTTGAGGAATTTCTTTTTCTACATAAACTTCTTCACTCACTTTAACTCCAGAACTTTCTTTACTTTCATAATTACCACTACCATTTCCATTATAAGTAGTAGGAGCAACAACTTCAATTTCAACCATTGGTTTGCTATTGCTTTCTTTTACAGAGCTAATATCAGCACCTAAAGATTTTCTAGCTTCAGATTTTGCATTACTTCTTAAATAATACATACCTGTTTTCAAACCTTTTTTCCATCCGTAAAATAAAGCTTTGTTTAACTTAGCAACATTAGCGTCTCTTATAAATAAATTCATTGATTGTGATTGGTCTATAAAGACACCTCTATCTGCAGACATATCTATTAATTTACTAGCTTTCATTTCCCAGACAGTTTTATACACCTGCTTTAATTCAAATGGTATTTCTGATATTGTTTGTATAGAGCCGTTATTTTGAATCATTTTTAATCTAATTTCATCATTCCACAAATCTATATTTATCAAATCTTCTACTAAATGTCTGTTAACTACCACAAACTCTCCTGATAAAACATTTCTTTTGTATAAATTGTTTGTGTAAGGTTCAAAACACTCGTTGTTTCCTAATATTTGAGCAGTAGAAGCAGTTGGCATAGGGGCTAAAAGCAAGGAATTTCTTACTCCATATTTCATTACAGACTTTTTTAATTTAGACCAATCCCAAAGACCAGAAAGCTCTGATTCTTTTACGTTCCACATGTCAAATTGAAAAATTCCTTCTGAAACTGGTGAACCCTTAAATGTAGAGTATGCTCCTACAGTTGTAGACACTTCTGAATCTGACTTAGCTTCTGCTTTATATAAATCTTTAGAAACATCATTTGAAGCAGTCATTGCTGCAAAATATATTGTTTCAAAGATGTCTTTATTTAGTTTTTTTGCCTCATCAGACTCAAATGGCATTCCTAATATAGCAAAAGTATCAGCCAAACCTTGAACTCCTAAACCTATAGGTCTATGTCTCATATTTGACTTTTTAGTTTCTTTAGTAGGATACCAATTAACATCTATAACTTTATTTAAATTTAAAGTTGCTTGATAAGTAACATCATATAATTTTTGAAAATCATAACTTCTCAAAGACTTGTCTTTAGATTTTACTTTTCCTGTTGGAATGTTTATCATTTTAGGCAAAGCAATAGAAGCTAAATTACATACAGCAGTTTCATTTGGTGTAGAAACTTCCATTATTTCTGTACACAAATTAGATGACTTTATTATTCCTATGTTTTTTTGATTACTTTTTTTGTTAGCAGAATCTTTGTATAAAACATAAGGAGTCCCAGTCTCTATTTGAGCTTCTAATATATTGCCCCACAACTCTCTAGCTTTTACTGTCTTTTTTCCTCTACCTTCCGATTCGTACTTAGTATAAAGTTCAGTAAAAGCCAAATTCACTTTTTCTTCATTTAAAATATTTCCTAAATCATCATATTCAGGATAGACATCATAAACATCAGAAAGTCCTGGGCACTCGTTAGGACACATTAAAGTCCAATTTCCATCTTCCTCGATTCTTTTCATAAATAAATCTGGTATCCACAATGCTAAAAACAAATCTCTAGCTCTTTCTTCTTCTTTACCATGATTTTTTCTTAATTCTATAAAACTTTCTACATCATAATGCCAAGGCTCTAAATATATTGCAAAAGAACCTTTTCTTTTGCCACCCTGATTTATCCAGCGAGCAACTTCATTGTAAGTTTTTAACATAGGAAGAAGACCGTCAGATTTACCTCCTGTTCCTTTAATATAAGAACCTTTAGACCTTACATCATGAACGTGAAGACCAATACCTCCAGACCACTTAGATATTTTTGCAACATCTTTTAATGTATCAAACAAAGAGTCTATATCATCTCCTTTGTTTGCAACCAAGAAACAAGAAGAAAGTTGAGGCTTTGGAGTGCCAGAATTAAATAAAGTAGGAGTTGCATGAGTAAAGTATCCAGTTGATAGTAATTCGTAAGTTTTTTGAACCTCTTTAAAATTGTCACCCCATATACCTAATGCAACTCTCATATACATATGTTGAGGAGTCTCAGCAGTATTTCCATTTATTTTAAGAAGGTATGAACGCTCTAAAGTTTTAAATCCAAAATATTCCATATCATAATCTCTATCATGGATAATCATGGATTCAATTTTTTTATGGTGAGCATTAACTAAATCATAAATTTCTTTAGAAACTAATGGTGCGTTTTCTTCTGTTTTAGGGTCTATATAATTATATAAATCCATTACAGTTTCTTTAAAAGATTTTTTAGTTTCTTTCTTTAAGGAAGTTAATGACAATCTAGCTGCCAATATAGAATAGTCTGGGTGTATTCTTGTTAAAGAAGCTGCTGTTTCAGCAGCTAAGTTATCTAACTCTCTAGTTGTAACTCCATCGTATACTCCTGCAATAACCTTTTTTGCAACTTCCATATACTCTACATAGTCAGGGTCTAAACCATAAGTTTGTTTTTTTATTCTAGATGAAATTTTATCAAATTTCACATTTTCTTCTGAGCCGTCTCTTTTAATTACTATCATATTATTATCGTATTATTTATTTATTTTAAAAATCATCATCATCACCTTCGAAAGCGATTTTATTTTCACTTGCATCCAGCCCAACACCAGACTTAGAGTATTCTCCAACTCTTTTTTCAAAGAAGTTAGTTTTATTTTCTAAAGCTATCATAGACATAAAATCAAAAGGATTTTTTGTTTTGAACATTGGAGAGCAGTTTAAATCTCTTAACAACGCATCTGCTACATACTCTAAATATTCAGACATTAATTTAGAATTCATCCCTATCAAACTAACAGGTAGAGATTCGGTGATAAACTCTTTTTCTATCTCTAATGCAGAGCCTATAATTTCTTTTATTCTTTCTTCTGAAACTTTATTTATCAAGTGATTATTGTGTAAGTGAACTGCAAAATCACAATGAAGGGCTTCGTCTTTAGAAATCAACTCATTAGAAAAACTTAAACCAGGCATTTTACCTCTACTTTTAAGCCAAAATATAGAACAAAAAGACCCAGAAAAAAATATTCCTTCTACAGCAGCAAAAGCAATAAGTCTCTCTGCAAAACTATCAGATTCAATCCATTTTAAAGCCCACTCAGCCTTTTTTTGAACTGCTGGTATATTCTCTAATGCTTTAAATAATTTATCTTTTTCTTTTTTATCTTTAACATAAGTATCTATCAACAAAGAGTAAGTTTCAGAATGTATATTTTCCATAGCTATTTGAAACCCATAAAAAAACTTAGCTTCTGGGTATTGAACTTCATTTACAAAATTCTCTGCTAAATTTTCATTTACGATACCATCTGACGCTGCGAAAAATGCTAAAACATTTTTTATAAAATATTTTTCATTTTTATTGAGAGTCTCCCAATCCGACAAATCACTTTGCAAATCTATTTCTTCTGCCGTCCAAAAACTAGCTTCTGCTTTTTTGTAAAATTGCCATATATCATCATGTTGTATTGGAAAAATAACAAATCTATTAGGATTTGTTATTAAAATCGGCTCTTGATTTTTGTTAGTTTTTTTGTCGTCTTTATTCATATTTATTATTTTTTTAGTTTAGTTGCAAATCTAAGTTATATTAATTATAATAAAAAATTATTAATTAGTTATTTTGCAGTAATAATTTCTTCTATGTTCAGGCCAGATATGTTAGATATACCTAATTTAGATTGATTTATATCTTGCAAAACTCTAATATCTAAATTTGAAGTATCAAAATGTAAATCTATTGTGAAACCATCTTCACCATTTCTATTTTTTAGAATCATCATCTTTGCCTTCTTATCCATCTTATCCTCTTCTGTTCTTCCTATTCCCAAAATAAGGTCTGCTGTTTGAGCTTTTCCTAAACTTTCACTAATAACCTTTAAGTCAAACTTTGGAGAGTTTATAGCATCTCTATTAGCCTGAGTTGCTGTCCAAATAGGTATATTTAGCTCCATCGCTAAGGCTCTTAAAGTTTCGTATATACTTGTTAAGTTATATCTTCTCTCAGAATATTCAGCAGTAGATTTCATAATATCAGCATAATCAACAAACATAATATCTGGCTTTATTCCATGCTCTCTCTCTAAAGCTTGTAAGTGAGCCCTTAAAGTGTTGACGGATGCTGTTCCTGTTGGAAATTCTTTAATAAACAAATCACCTCCTTTGTTTGATATATACCTAGATGTTTCTCTGATTTTATCTACATATTCAGTAACATATTTTAGAGGTATATTGTTTAGTGCAGCATCAAATCTATGTCCTATTTTTTCTTCTTTCATTTCAAGACTATAGTAAACAGCTTTTTTCCCGTCCAATATAGCATTACTTGCAAGTTTAACTAACCCCATAGATTTACCACCACCAGTTGGAGCTAACAATATAGCCAACTCACCACCAGAAAGACCTCCTCCAATAATTGGGTCTAAACCTTCCATTGCAGTTATAGGATTTCTATTCTCAGCTATCAACCTTCTTTCTACATCAACCAAATAATTGTGCCCACTACTTTTAGGTTCTCCTAACTTTAAAGATTCTCCAATAATAACTGAAATGTTATCATAATCTTCTATTTCCCATGCCTTTGCAGCTTTTAACAAACCTCTTTTTAAGGATTGTTTTTTGCAAAACTCTAAAGAAACTTCTTTTACAAATTTCTGGTCATTATATTTATATCCAGATATTATATCTACTAATTCAACTAGTTGTTCTTGTTGAATTCCTACTTCTTTATATTTTATTACACTTTTTAAAGTATCATAATTTGGTAGTAAATTGTATTTATTTACATACTTTACTATATGCTGGAAAAGAATTTTATGATGAATATTATCAAAATATCTAGCATGTAAAATATCTAATATCTGCTGTGAAAACTCTTCATCTTCTAAGAATATTTTTATCAACTTCGTTTGAAAACTCACCTCTTTCATAGCTTCCCTTCTTGAAGTATCTTCTATATCATTAAAAGCATTTATTATTTCGCTTTCCTCTATATTTTTTATGCTAATTTTTTCTTCCATTTATTCTTTTAGGTTTTAATAAATAACTATTTTTTTATTCGTTTTTTTTAAAATATACTATGGGTTTTAAACAATTGCTCTACAAGTTTTGTAAAGAGCTTTTTTTGTTTAAAACTTATCTTTTTACATTTTTTAAAACTTCTAAAGAGTAATCTTTTTCTTTAGAAACTATTCTATAAAAAGGTCTAAAAAATAAAGACAAATCATTGTTGAACATGTGCATATTAAATCCATCTTGAACACACATATCCATGGCATTTTTTATGCCTCTCTCATCATTTATATCTGGCATTACTATTAGGCAGTCAGATATTTCATTTACCTCATCTATAGCCTTTTGATTTACAATAGGACTTTTTAAATTCATCAACTTTCTATTTAACTCTAAAGTCTTTCTTGAATTTATTATAGACTCGTATATTTTTAAAGATTTTTCTTTTTGTTTTTCCTCTGCTTCACTTATAAGCATATCTAAAGTGTACCTTTCTTCAAAGAACCTGGGGAAATATGTTTTCATCTTTTTTAAACCCACCCCTTTGACTCCACTTATAGAATCTGAATCATCTCCTTCTAAGCATTTTACAAAAAGAGCATTTTCATGTGTATAACCAAAAACTTCTTTGAAATTTTCGACAGTTATTACCTTTCCATCAGAAGGTCTTATTATAGAAACATTTTCATCTACAAGATGATGAAAATCTTTATCACTACTAAAGATTAATATGTTGTCATCTTCATTTCTGTTTTTAACATATAAACCCAGCAAATCATCAGCTTCAACATATTCAACTTCTACTTGTCTAACACAAAGTTCTTCAAGATAATTTTTAACTTTTATCTTTTGTTTTAATATGCTATATTTTCTTTGCCTCTCCTCATCTATTTCATCATCAGTATAGTAATAAGATTCTTCTTCCCAAGACTTATCTCTTTCAGATTTATATAAAGGATAAATTTCTTTTCTAAAAAAACCAGACATTATACCATCCCAAAACACAACAACTCTGTCTGGCATAACCTTATCAACTACAGACCTTAAACTATCTAAGAAACCATATGAACCGCCACAATGTTCTCCTTTTGAAAACAAATCTTGTCGTTTCATAAAGTTTCTTTTCAAGTTCCACTCTCCATCTATTAAGAGTATTTTTTTTGCCATAAATCAATAAAGATTTTTATTCATTATCCCCATACTTTTCCCAGTCCTTGTCAAACCTTAATTCCCAACCGTCTCTATGATTTTTCTTGTAATTATTTAAATCTGTAGTGGTATTTTTTACAAAACCATGAGCAGTACAAAGAATTTTATCTCTAACAGCTATATTGGTAACATGGTTTTTATCAACAACAATTGCAGTTTTGATAGCAAAAGAAACATCTATACCTTGCTTGGTTGCATAAACTTTTGTTGAGTTAGAAATAATGCCTCCCATTCTTATTACAAGACTAGCTGCCTTTGTAATTCCTTTTCCACCATAAGGAATAAGCATGTTTGCATTTGTTCCTTCATATGCATGGTTTACAATTAACAAAGTTGCACTATAAGGATAATCAGCTCTTTTTGTAGCAGAAACTTGCTTTTCAATAACTCTATGTATTTGTTGAGTTAACACTTTTGCTGTTTTCATTATAGCCCCATCAGCATCTTTTTCAATAGCTTCTTTTTCAGCCTTACTTACAACATTACCAATTGAGTCTATAATTATAAGTATATCTGTGGGCAAAGCCCCTTCTCTTTGGTCTTTAAGCCTGTCTCTAGTAAATCTACATATATCCTCAACTTCCTCAATTGAATCAACATATAGCATGTCATCTTGAAGAATTCCCATTTCATTAGCATGACCCCAATTAAACTTCTTCTCTGTATTGATAAAAATAGGAAGAATATCGTTTTGTATAGCACCTCTTGCAGCTTCTAAAGCCAAAGTAGACTTTCCAGAGTCTGGGTGTCCATAAACCATAGTAACTCCATACATAGGTATACCAGGCAATTGTGTTGTGTCTTGGTAAGCTTTACTAAGAGGAATCCACTCGTCTTCTTTATATTCTACTTCTTCTATATCAAGATTTTTTCTATAATCATTAAGTGAAAAAGTTTTTTTAGCTTTTACTTTTACAGACTTTTTTTCTGTTGTTTCTATTTTTTCTTCTGACTTTTCTTTTGTTGACATATTAATTAATTTTTGTTTATTTGTTTTATTTTATCTACCACTAATGTGTTCACTTCCCATAAGAAAGAATTTAAAAAGGAAGCACTGATAACTACTAGAATCCATTCAGGTATATTACTTCCAAAAAAAGACCAATAAATAATAGTCCCCCAAATGCTTGACATACAAGCGCAACATAAAAGTATTGGTTTTCCTAAATTTGTTGGTAGTTTTTTTGCTAAATCCCTTAGGGGCTGACCTATCTTTCCATCATCAGTTATTGTTCTTAACCCAAGACAAAATAAAGATATAATAATTATTATTTTAAAAGATACATTTAAATCTAAATTAAATAAAAATAAATGTTCTAAAGTATTATAAGTTTCTGACATAATTTTAATTTATTGTTGTTCAACATTTCCATTTGAACTATTTTTGTTCAAAATTTTAACAATAGCATCATAAGGTAATTCTATAAAAATTTCTTCTATAGGTTTTACTAGATTTCTTAAAGTTTGTATTTTTTCTTCATCTGGGTTTCCTGCAGAATCAGACATTAAAGCAGATTTCATAGGTGCTGGCATTATTGTTGCCACATCAGCATCAGAAGGAAATTCTATTTGCAAATCATTTCCTTGATAAGAATCTGATATATCACCGTAATATTTGTTTTTGTACAAGCCAGCTATGGTGTTTAATATTGTTTTAGGGAATCCCCACCACTTTGGACCTTCACTTTCTTTTCCTCTAACAACTATAGGAAGAAAATATCTAGTTTTAGCTTCTTTTTTCTTTTTATCATCTCCATCTGGTTGATTTTGTAAATCTTGACAAATTGGACACTCTCTTCCATATTGTGCAGGACACACAACCATTTTAGATGAGCCTATATTCCAGTGAAAATCAATTTTTTGAAAAGCTTTACCTTCAATTGGTGCAACAATTCTAATTTCTTCTCCTTCAGGAACTTTACCAGGCTTCGGATTGTAAGTAGCTTCTTTTAAATCTACTTTTTTTCTGTTGTTCTTAAAAGTTTCTTGATTTACTTTTTCTACATCACTTAAGAATTCCTCAACGTTCATACCAGAAGAGGTATTTTGAGTGTTTTGATTTGAATTTGTTCCCCCAACATTGTTAGTTGAGGGAACGTAGTTTTCTCCATTCATTTTTCTCTTTTTTAATTAGTTTTAACTAGTCTAAACAGCTTTTTATACAGCCTTGTGACTTTTTAACAAACTCTCTAATAGAGTGTATTTATAAATAGAAATTAATTTTAATTTCCATTACAAATCAAAGAAAAAAAACAGCAAAAAGCAATAAGATTTAAAGATATTTTAAAATACTTTTCAACTTATATTTTAACTTGTTGAAAAAAGTGGGTTTTATAAATAAGAAATCTAAATTTCCAACCAAAAATACTCTATCAATACGTTCATAAATTTCTTTATGAAGTAAAATTATATTAAATTTTGAATCAAATAAAAAAATTGAATCACTATATTCTTTTTCTATTATTAAAAATCTTCCTCTTGATTTTATCTTTTTTTTTATATACTTTTTTTCTGTAATAAAAACTGAAACAAATTTAGATTCTTTATATTGAGAAATTCCTATAAAATATTTATCTGTATAGTCCTCAAAAAAATAACAATCTTTAATAGTTTTATATCCAGGTATATTAATTTCTATAAAATCAAATTGATTTAATTGCATTCCATATAATTTTTTCCAGACAAAACATCTACATCAAAAACCATATCATTATATTTTGATAATATAGACTTAATCTCTTCAATTGCATTCAAATCTTCTGGTGAAATATCTAACACAAAAGAATCGTGAACTTGAAACATAAAAGAAGATTTTTTATTTTTTAACCAATCTTTTATTTCTGAAATTTTATCAACTACTATATCTGCAGCTGTAGATTGAACATAATTATTAAAAGCTGCATAAGATTTATTAGGCTTAATTAAAGTTCCAAAAGGGTTTATTATATATCCCAACTCTTTATATACATCATTTATATAACTAGAAGTGTTTAATATTGGTTCTAAAAAATGCTTTACTCTATCAATAGAATCTTCTACATTAGAAATTTCTCCTGATTCTGATATTATGTTTTTCAACAAAACATTTCCTCCCCCATAAAGTATGGCATGATTTATATCTTTACCTAACTTTCTTTGTTCTGAAGTTAATTCTTCACTTTCAAATATAGCTTTTGCTGTATTTAAGTGTAAATCAGAATTCATATTTTTTAATATAAACTCTTCGTCTCTAGAAAGATACATAGACAATCTTGTTTCAAAAGATTTGTAGTCAAATATAACTATTTTTCCACCATCATATCTGGATATAATCTTTTCTCTTACTTCGCTATCTTTAGGTAGCATTTGTGGATTAAAACTATCTACACAGTTAATTCTACCAGTTATAGTTCTTTTGTCAGAATATCTTAATATTAAATATTTTTTTCCATTATCCCAAGTAAACTTCAATCCATTTTGACTATTAAAACTTTTATCAAAATATATTTTATTTTGAGATAACCAAGAAGTAATTTTATCTTTTTTAGTCTGTCTTTTACAAGAATTTAATTCATCATTATTAACTTCATTGTTTTCTCTTATTATTTTCATTAAGAGAGGTATGTTTTTATGCATATTTTTACCTAAAAACATATTGCTAAAATCTCTTGGCTCTATATTGTAAGAATATTTAGACCAAAATATGTTTTCAGTAGTCATAACATCTCTTACTTCATCTAAATAAACATACCTAGATATATTGTAATAACTAAGTATTGTACATTCTATTTTGTTTATTAAAGAAGTTAGTATTTTCTTAAAATCTTTACCTATAAACTCTAAACTTAAAAGACTTATCGCATAAGTGTTTTTATCATTATGTATGTAACATGCGTTTTTATGAAAATATATAAAAGACCTAATTTGAGGGTTTATATTATTTAACAAAAAATCTTTAAGTTCTCCATCTATTATGCTATCATATGTGATAAGCTTTTTATTAAAAAATTTTTTTATAGAGAAATTTAAAAAATTTTCAACATCAGACTTACATTTAGATTCATCTTCTGTTAAACTATATGTCCAATACAAATTATCGCTTATTTTTGGATTTAATATGGACTGCTCTGGGAAATGTTTTTTAACTGTACCCCAACCTATTATTAACGTTGGCAATATAAAGTTTTCTTCTAAAATAGAATTAGGTTTATAAAGTTCTAGTGCAAAGTTTTTATAATTTAAAACTATAAAATCTTCATCCTCAGAAGTGTAAGGTATTATTTTGCATATTTTTATAAGCTCATTTAACATAAACAAATGTTGTAAATGCAAATATAAATAAAATTTATTGAATTAGTTTATTTGAACATGAAAATGTCCAGCAGTAGCTGCACTAGAAGGTCTTCTATATTCATCTATATAAACTCCTTTTGGATTGTATTTCTTTTTGAATGATTCTAAAATTAAAACTATATTATCTAAATCTTTAGGATTTTTTGATGGGCTTACCACAAAGTCCATAGCATAACCTGATTTATGCCTACTATTATAGCTTAATTTTTGATGATACTCATCATTACCTCCAGTTAGCGTTACAGCATAACTTGGATGCTTATCTTTAATATCTTGAAGTATTGCAAGCATGGCTTCTGTAATTTCATTACTTATATCTCCACCATTTGATATTTCTCTTCCTTTTTCTTTATATCCTAATTCTTTTAGTTTATTTCTTAACTTATCAGCATTTGGACTTGGCCCTGTGTAAGGTAAGCTTCCTCCTTCATTTGAATTGAATGTACCGGGAGTAGATGAAGAAGGTGTAGAAGCACCACCTTGACCGTCTTTTGAAATAGGTAAGTTTAAATATTTTTCTACAAACTCTAGCAAGTAAGGAGCTCTAGCTTGAGCTTTTTGCATACCTCCTAACTTACTATTTGGAGAGTTTAAAGCTTTTACTTCTGCAACAGACTTACCTGTACCAGTATTACAATGATATGCATAAAATACAGCGTCAGATACTTTAGAAAAACTAACAGAAAGACTATTTCCATTTGTAGCACCCCACTCCTTCCACTTACTTGCTGGGAAGCCTTCGATTCTTCTTTTGAAAAATGCTATACAAGACTGCTCTGATGTTGGCGACTTTATTATTAATTCTGGATTTGTTAGTACATCTATTCCTGAAGCTTCTTTTACTTTTTTATAAGCTGATTTAAAAGTAATCTGATTATACCCTCCACCACGATATCTATACCCGTCATATCCGTCAGTATAAGGTCCAGCAAAATCTATGTCGAATTCGTGGTTACTTCTTCCAGGTTTTCCTCGATATCCGTCATTTCCATAAGTTCTTCCATAAACTAATTTTCCCAATTCCTTTCTATATCTTTCTGTATCAGCTTTTTTAGTTGTAGGATTAAAACATTTATCTATAACTGATTGGTCGTAATCTTTAAGTCTAGGCCAAACCTCATAAGCTCTTTCTAAGCTATATGTCAAATTTTCAAACTTTAATTCAAAACCACTTTCTTTACTAACAATAGAAAGTATACCAGCAATCATTTTTGGATTTGTAATTCCTACTTTTACACTTTCATCTATAAGTCTTTCTATATTTGTCCTAGTTTGAGTACCTTCTTTTAGATAGTCAGAAACTTGTTTTGAACCTTCTCCTGTTCCAACAATTCCACTAGGACCTGAAGAGATTGGTCTTATATTATCTAAATAATTTTGTTGAGCTTGAGCTTCAGCTGCTGTTTGTGCTTTTTCTTCTAAAGGAGCTTGTTTAGTTGCTAATGCAGCTTCTCTAAAATCAGCTAACGTAACTGGTACAATACCTCCATAACTTCCTGCAGCAAACCTCATTTTTATACCCTCAAATTCAGTTGTCATATTATTAGGACTTATGGTATGGTCTACTTTAATTATTTGATAAAGACCTGTAAAGATAGTGTGGTTCTCTAGGTAGAAAAATTGCATAGGAGAAATTTGAGCATTTCCTATAGTTTCAACTCTACACTTATAACTTCTTCCTTCAAAAACAGACAATAAACTACAATCAGTAGTAACAGTTCTAGAATTATCTTCATTATCAACTATCTTCTGTAAGTTAACAATACTTTCAGCAGTAACTTTATTTTCATCAGTAGAAACAGTAACATTTCTAACTATTTTATTGCTAGGGTCTCCAAACTTTACTGGAAATGCTTGTACTGTAAAATCTTTTGGGTCATCTTTTAAAGATTTTGCTTCATCAGAATTTGCGTCTAAAGTTCTACTTTCTGGTGTTGGATTAAACAAAATTTGAAAGAAATTTCCTATTTTTGGATTTCTTACAGTGGTTACTGGTCTGAATATATCTTCTATACATTTATACCTAGAATTCCCAGGTATAGGAAAAAACATAAAATTGTTTTTTGTACAAACTTGTTGAAAAATATTTAAAACTGTTGTATTTGCTTTTGCGTTATACAAAGGGTCGATATTTATTACTGAATCAGCAACATCAATAGCTGGTTTTCCGTCTGGGTTTATTTGAGACTGTAAAGGATAATCATATCTAAAGTTTACAATTTCCTTATCATCTGCTATTGAGTCAGCTTGGCCACAATTACCTTCCGTATTGCCAGTAGCTCCATATATTTTTTCTAATTTCAAAGCCGCATTAGGAGTTAATGTTTTTATCGCTGGGCTATTTATTCTTTTGTTTCCAATAGAGCCTAAAATTTGCCATTGATGAAATAAAGTGTGAAATTGTTGATATATCAAATCCTCATGTTCCCCAGCTCTGCCTAAAATTTGCCCAAATATTTCGCTTGTTTCATTTTGTACCTCATCGATTCTGCCATATAAATTTGAACAAAATTTTCTTAAAAAAGACCTACAAGCATAAGCCATGTCTGAAACTCCAAATAAACCAAGAGCTGGATTGTTAGTTCCTGAACTTACATCCCAAGTCATAGCATAGCAAACAAATGCTGAAGGATTTGTTGTTGGATTTAACTTATCTCTAGTGACTCCGCCTACACTAATAGTTCCTCCATCACCATCTGTTGGGAAAAAATCTCTTTTCATATCATCTCTTCTCATATCAGAAAAGTCTATATATAAGATTCCTTCACCTCCAGCATCTTTAATCGTTCCACTTCTTGTTAAAGTTGGAGCTATATCACTTAAAGTGTTAGCTCCTTTACACCAATTATATCCTAAATGTTGGTCTTCATCTATTTCATCTGAAAATGTAATTCCTGGGTTTGGTTGCTTATTTGGTGTGCCCCAAAAACTTGAACTATTTTCAGGCTCTTCTGGGTCTACTAAATACGTTGGACTATCAATAACAAATACTCCTACAGGTTCTAAGTCTACAGTTTCTTCATTTTTTTCTTCTTCATCTTTATTTTGACTTTCGCCATCAGAAGTTCCTTGAACTGGTTGTAACTCTCCTATTCTAGAAACATCTTGCTCGTCTCTAAACCATACAAACTCAAAAACATTATCATTAGTTACATCTGAAACGTGAGCGAAACTTAAGCCATTATAATTAACAAATGGCGCTAAAGTAGTATAAAAACTTGATGTAGCTAATAACGAAGGTCTAACTATGGGCGTTCCATCTATAGCTTGTCTAGTACTTCTACCATTAAAAAGGTAGTTAGGACCAATAAATTGCTCTAAATATTCTTCAAAAGTGTAAGCTTCAAACCCAGCATCTTTCATTGCTACATAATTAGTGTTTGATT
>Ga0255759_10000570_pt1 | contig 33449 bp, 26 predicted proteins | sample 101ome_20_FD_179959 | JGI IMG/M metagenome (GOLD analysis project Ga0255759, IMG submission 179959) | Coastal salt marsh microbial communities from the Groves Creek Marsh, Skidaway Island, Georgia - 101404AT metaG (version 2) | ecosystem: Environmental > Aquatic > Marine > Intertidal zone >...
GTGTATGGTCAACACGTTGCACTCGCAATAGACGGAACTGATGCAGACGATTTGACCGTTTCAAATGCACTTCTTTCGGGTGATCGTCTACTTTGGGGTTCTATGGATAGCATCTCATTGTCGGACATTAACTTCACACAAGAGAACCTAGGACGCTCGGTCGTCGATGTCCGATGTCTCACAGACTGCACATTCGACAACGTCTACATCCACAATGCTGACATCGGCATGGATGTTGATGGAACTGGAATTACGACTCTTACGCATTCAGAAATTCATGGGGACCAACTCGGCATTCGTGCCTCAGGAACTGGTCTACTGGTCATTGAATCAACGACCATTCTCGCTAACGAGACCGCTCTCACCATCTCAAGTTTGGACTCTGAGATGACCCAGACAACCCTATCATTGCACGATGGAATTGGCCCAGCAGCCCTCCTTCTTGAAGGCGAACATGAATGGAATGATGTTGAAATCTCAAAACCATACAGTAGCCTTGATACCCAATCCATAGGCCTCGATGTTTGGTACTCTACGATTCACTCGACTTCAATCACAACCAACGGATTTGCGTACGGTGTCGAACTCGAAGATTCAACATTGAACGCCGATGTTGGAGCTTTCATTAACGGTAAATCGCGAGGCCTTCATGCAATCGATTCCATAGCATCCATCGTCACTCTTACGACAACAGCCCAAGAATACGGCCTTGTTTTGAGTGACTCTTCAACAGTCCTTGTTGAAGATTGGACCGCCAATCTACACAATACCCCGCTCATGCTTGAGGATGCTTCAACAGCACATGTTCGAGACTTTGCTCCAATGAATACTGCACAGGGGTCGAGCGATGCTATGGGAGATGGGACATTCCTCTATGGCGGCCCAACCACGAGTAGTGTCTCAACGACTCAGTCGGGATACCTCTACGAGACCTATGTTTCATTTGTTGATGTCGACAATCAACCAGTTCAAGCAACATCTTACGCATACGGATTTGAATCGCTTGCCGATTCAAACGGGGTTGCATCCCTACCGCTTCTTTCATCTGGAACCATTGTCGAAGTGTTGTATGACGGCCAAGGCGTGAGTACAGAGCTATTTGGAAATCAGCAAGGTCAAACCGTTCAAATCATCGCACTTCCAGATGGAGAATGGAATCTACCCGACTCCTCAACCATCGTTTTGGGTCCACGGTCAGATGGATTGCCTCACCAACTAAACGGGGATCTAAATTTTGGATCAAATTCACACCTGAAACTGATTGATACAACACTGATGGTTGCCCCCTCCTTTTCAGTCGACGTAGGTTATTCAGGAAAAATCACGGGTGATAACGGTGTGCTTAATGCTACATCGGTATCAATGAGCGTTCAATCAACCCTCATTTCAGAAGGGCAAGGATTAGTGATACAATCACCTGTTCAATGGGGTTGTTCTCAAGTACAGAATATTGCAAATGTGAACTTCATGTCGACCATTACGATCCTGCCATATTGCGAAGTTGAATTAACTGGCGGTCAAGCAAATGAAGCGATTTCTACTGGTACTGGCGCCTCATTCACACTCCTATCGAATCTTGATATCGAGGTTCTTGACAAAGGACTCCCAGTTGAAGGAGCAACCATCATTGTTGATGGCCAGACTGTCCAAACAGATGCCTTTGGTCAAGTTACAGCCCAAACAACAGCTCGTACAGTCAACTCTCAAGGAGATGTTCAAGAAGGAACCAAAACCGTCACGATGCAAATTGGGTCTTTTACTGAGTTTTATGCCTGGAACGTTCAACAATCTTCATCCCACACTTTCATGGCATCCACAGTCCCGACAGGGATTATCACCACGTGGGTGATTCTTGAGGAGACATGGAGTCCGTACCGACTCGAAGGAGATCTAACCATTGCATCGAACACAAGGATGACAGTCAATGATGGAGTTGAACTGCGAATCGCTTCAGATACTGTCATCGATGTCCAAGGCGTCTTCGAAGCAGGAGCAGCAACCATCTCTTCTACAGGCTTCGGAGCTCGTTGGGGTGGCTTAATGTTGGACGGAATCATCGGCTCAAGGATTGACTTATCGGGGACTCTTCTGGCTGAAGGATCGCCCCTCATCACCATGGCTGGCCGTGGTGAAGTGACAGGACAAGGAGCCCAATTTGCTCGTTCTGCGGGAGCAGATCCGCTCATTAACATCTATGCTTCATCCGAATCCTCGTTAACATTGATCGATTCAGAATTACGCGATGCAGGTTCGATGTGCATCCAAAGCCAAAGTCCAGATGCAACAATCGTTCTTCAAGACGTTACTCTGTCAGACTGCAAAGGAGACGGCCTGTGGGCGCGCCTCTCCTCGGTTGACATCCAAGGCATCTCACTTGAAGCAGGACTTGATGATGGCATCGATTTAACTGGAACATCAGGACGGGTCAGCGGTATTGAATCCTCCTTGTTTGACGGTGATTATGTTGTCCGCATGCAGTCCATTGAGGATGGTTTCCATCTCCAAGATTCGACCATACATTCCGGTAACAGTGGAGGCATATTCATGTTCATGTGCGAAGAGATTGTCATGAACAATCTCACTGTATTCGGAGCTCCAGGGATCGATCTTGACGAGACTTCCGGTGAAATGCACAACATTGTTCTTGACGGTGACAATTCTGGCGTTGGTCTGACCATACGTCACGGATTATCCGAACCAGTTATCGGGGAAGAAATCCACATCACAGATTATTCAGTTGGACTCAAACTTCATGCTCATGACTTTGAAGAACCAGTACCTGTATCGATGACAAACATTTCCATCGATTCTGTCGAAGCCTTGTCGGCTGAATACTTCGATGCACGCATTGAATCCTCATCAGTTAACGGAGATATCTCCATCGCAAGCAGTACCGTTGATGCCGTCGACTCTGTCCTAACTGGCTCGGAATCAATCGATTCAGAAGGATTGCTCAACGAGTGGTCGACACATTCTCTACATGCACTTCTTAACGGAAATGTCGTTGAAGCGTCGTATTCGTTAACATCGGATTTGCTGAGCTCACCAATCGATTTCTCAGGCACGTTTATCGATGTGGAATTGCTTTACGAACAAACAACCTCCGATGGTTCTACATCGGTTACAGAAGCAACAGTAGAGGCCGTGTCAGCGCAAAGCCTTCCAACAAACCACGTCTTTTCCGTAGGTTTGGCCTCACAGCAGAATGTACAGGTAACACTCCTTGCTAATGCCCCACCTGCACTCTCCATCCAGTCGCCATATTCAGGCCAACGTTACATGGAAACAATTCCAATCGAGATTTCATTGACGGTTTTGGATGATACGACGGAATTTAATGAAATCGTACTTGATTGGAAGGTTTTTGACGCCCAAAATCAACTTGTTAAACAAGGAACATCGGGCTCAACCACATTTAACATTACATCGTTGGATACAGGTCTGTTTGTCCTTCAATTGATAGCCACGGATGACCTTGGATTGTCAACAATCGCCGACGTTGATATTGAAATCACCCAACTTGATACGGATGGAGATTGGGTGTCTTCATGCAATTCAGAAACCTGGTTTGATGCAGCAAACGGATTGCAATGTGGGCCTGATATTTACGATCCGGATGACGATAACGATGGTCGTCTCGATGAGAACGATGCATGGCCCAAAGATCCCTGTGCGTGGATTGATACGGACGATGACGGGCAACCGGACCGAATTCAATGTCCGCCAGGGGCTTCAACAATGCTCTTTGAAGATCAAGACGATGATGGAGATGGAGTCCCAGATGAACTGGAGGGGACCTCTCTCGGAGAATCCGAGCATTCATCGACACCATTGATTTTGATTGGTTCAATCCTTGTTCTGGTTCTCGTTATTTTCTTTGTTCGAATTCGTGGTGGCGGGCCCAAGTCCTTAGGCGAAATCGATGAACGAATGCTCTGAGGCGATTTCATGCTTCCAAATGCAGAATCAGTTGCCCTTGCAATGGTTCTAATCCTTTGCGCCATTGTCGCATGGGATGCATGGTGGCTCACTCGACAACATCGCGATATTCCTCATTTTGGCCATTTACCGAATGGGTTTGCATGGAAAAGTGAACGGAGCCATGAGATGTTTCGTCAGTGGGCCAATTTAGGGTCAATGGCAGCGATGATGGCGTTACCTTGGGGATTTGCTTCGTTTTCAAACACGCCGATCACCTACGTTATTCTCTGGGACGTATTGCTTGGCTTGCATATTATTTCCTTACTGGTTCCCAAACGATATGCAGTAACCTCCACCCACCTTTTTGCTGACGGCCAACGATATGAATGGGGGCGACTGGTCCTTCCAAAGCGTCAACCAAAACATCGAATCATGTTGTTGAGGAAAGGTTGGGGGCCATTTGGGCCTCTACCTCTGGGGGGAGATCGTGGCGATCTTGATATCGCTGCTGAGAAAATCATCGAAATCCTTCATCTTGACCAAGAGGAATAATGAGAGGTATGGCTAAGTGATTCCTCGATGTGTTTGATTCATGGAATGGGCACGTAGTGGTGATGATGTCGTTGTAGTTCTTGAGCCGGGCGAAGAGATTCATACTTCACTTCGTCAGCTTGCAGACGAACTTGGTATCAATGGTGCAGTGATTACCAGCGGTATTGGCCGAACAATGAATTCTACATTCGGTTACATGGACGAGACGTTTACCTATCATCGCCGAACACTTGAGCAGCCATCTGAACTTGTCACACTCCAAGGCAATTTAGCACGCCATGAGGATGGGTCGGCCTTTACACACCTTCACGCAACGTTTGCAGACGATGAATTCGTGACGAAGTCGGGACACATGTTTGAAGCAACCGTGTTTGTCGTTGCTGAAATACACATGCGAATCATGTCAAAGATAGTGATGACTCGTTGCCCAATGGTCGATGGTGAGTTTGTTGAACTTAAACTGCAAAATCATGAACCTTAAATGGGGTCAACTTGGTGGTTAAACATGGCTCAGGATGAGGAAGATTTCACTCCTAACCAGGGCCGCGTAGCGTGGTTGGCTGAACAAATTGCATACCATTCGGACCTGTACTACAATCAAGCTAAGAACGAGATTTCAGACGCTGAATTTGACGTTCTTTGGGATGAACTGAAACAACTCGACCCCCAACATCCGCAACTGCAACGCGTAGGGGCAGAAGTTGACCCAGGAACGGTCAAAGTCGACCATATGTTCCCTATGCGTTCACTCAACAAAGGGACTAATGATGAGGACATTGCGCATTTCGTAAAGGAATCTTCACTCGAATCGACCCGATTCATTTCTCAACCGAAACTCGACGGATCAGCACTCTCCTTGGAATACAGGAAGGGGCGTTTAGTTCGTGCCGCAACACGCGGTAGCGGAGATAGGGGCGAAGATGTCACGAAGAATGCACGCAAGGTCGAGAACGTACCGCATACACTTGGGTCAGATGTTGATGTCCATATTCGGGGCGAAGTTGTCATGAGAAAGTCCGTCTTTGAAGAAAAGTATCGAGACATTTCCCCAAATCCTCGCAATCTTGCAGCGGGGGCACTGCGTCAGAAGAAAGCGGATGGTAAAGCAGATGCAAGCGACTTGGTGTTCTTGGCATACGATGCTAAATTTCCAAGCGAATCAGCCCGCCACCCCGATTCGAAAGCACCTCCAAGTGATCCATTTGACAGTCTTATTCTCGAGTGGTTGAGCAACATTGCAGGGGTTGAGCCAGCACCATGGGTTGTTCATAACTCAGATACGGAAACTGCTTCCATTGAATCCCTCTGCAAGGAGACACAAGCATGGAGTAGAGAGCGAGATACATTCGGCTTTGAAATCGATGGACTCGTTTTCAAAGTTGACGATCTTGAGAAGCGAGATCTGCTCGGTATGACGGCCCATCATCCACGTTGGGCACTTGCTTGGAAGTTCCCTCCAGAAGAAGCAACCTCTGTCCTTCTTGATGTGGATTGGCAAACGGGTCGAACAGGCACAATAACGCCAGTTGCGCGCATCGCTCCTCAGCGCGTCGGTGGCGTAACTGTTGAGAATACCACGTTGCACAATCTCGGTGAAGTTGAGCGCTTAGGCATCCACATTGGGGATAAGGTTCGGATTGTTCGTCGTGGAGATGTTATTCCGAAGATCGAAGCGAGCCTTGGTCCTGCAACGCAACACGACATCGATGATCGAGTGCATGCTGATGGAGAGCCATTCCATGGCGAGTTGCCACAACGTCGGGCAATTACGCCTCCCGACACGTGCCCTACCTGCGAGGGACCAGTCGAGATTGAAGGTGCATTCATTCGCTGTACCGACGTTCAATGTTCTGCGCGACTTGGTCGAAGTATCCTCTACTACTGTCGAGCGCTTGAGATGGATGGTATCGGGGAAAAACTCGTTGAGCAACTCATCGATGAGAACCTCATCTCAAGCATCGCCGATTTGTACCGACTTGACGAACGCATGTTGCTTTCATTGGATCGAATGGGGCAAAAGTCAGCAGACAAGGTTCTCAATGAGATCAACAAGAGTCGATCGATGACCTTCTCCAAGTTCCTTGGTGCCCTTGGTTTGCCGGGCATTGGTCCTGAACTTGCTTCTTCGATATCCAATCATTTCAAACAGCCAGAGCAACTCCTAGGATGGGTCGATGAAAGTCTTGTAGATGCCGCTCGAATATCTGAATTGACAACTATTGATGGCGTAGGAGAGATTGTTGCACTTCAATTACGAGACGGCATGAATCTTCGAAAGGCATTCGTTCACGATCTCCTCACTATGTTGGATATTCAAAAAGAAGCGAGAACAATCTCTGGTGGGCCGTTCGAAGGAATGACCTTCTGTGTGACTGGAACACTATCAGAATCGAGAAAGAGCATCCAGGCGCGAATCAAGGTGGCCGGCGGGAAAGTTGTGAGCAGCGTTTCAGGCAATCTCTCTGTCCTTGTTGCTGGAGAAAACGCTGGTTCGAAACTTGCTAAGGCGGAAAAACTGGATGTCCGTGTATGGGATGAGAAGACGTTGTTGGATCATTTGTCTGGTGTTGATGCTCAATCCGAACCGAAAGCCACCACGAATCAACCCACACTGTTCGATTATTGAGAAATTTTCTTCCGTCAGGAACGAACATTCTTAACGAGAACAGCATAATTTTTTACAATGCAACTGAAAGCCATACTTCTTTCAGCCGTTGTTGCAATGGTAATGCTTTCTCCGATCATCGAAGCGAGTTCCAATGGTAAACACGGTTCCTCAGGGGGCTGTAGTTGTCACGGTAGCAGTTCTTCCTCGGTCACGATTTCTGAAAACTTTCCCTCATCCTACAACGCTGGACAATCTTACGCCATTCAAGTCTCCGTATCTGGCGGCGTATCTGGAACGAAAGGTGGTTTTAATGTGGAAGTCGACATGGGATCTTTCTCAACTGGAGGGAGTTCATCCGTAAAGGTCAGTGGAAAATCAATTACACATGCAAACAGCGGAAACCGAGCATGGACGTTCGATTGGATTGCACCAAGCGCCGGTAGTGGTACCGTAACGGTGAACATTGCTGCCTTGGCAGCTAACGGGGCCAGTGGCAACAATGGAGACACATGGGCATCGACATCTCTCACAATCACAGAAACTATTGTGGCTACAAACAGCCCTCCGACTGCATCAGATGTTCAAATCTCACCAATTGGTGCAACATCAAGCGAAGATATCACACTCACGTACACATTCTCCGATCAAGACAATGGAGATACCGAGTCGGGAACCATCATCCAGTGGTCTAAGAATGGGGCACACCAAACACAGTTTGATGGGCAGATGACAATTTCAAGCGATGAAACAGCTCGCGATGATGAGTGGTTCGTGTCGGTGACGCCGAGCGATGGTCAAGACTTCGGATCACCCGTTGATTCAAACACAATCACAGTTTTGAACTCTCTTCCAACAATCTCCTCCTCAGGAATCTCCCCGACGAATCCAACCTCCGATGATGACCTCACGGCATCCTTCACTGGTGATGAAGACAACGATGGTGATGCCTTAACATTCGAGTATCGATGGCTTCTTGGAGGAGTTCTACAAAATGGATTGAACAATCTTACGACACTCCCATCGATTGCGACGCGAACAGGAGATACCTGGGAAGTTGAAGTTCGTGCCTTCGACGGACAAGGTCATTCGGTTTGGATTCGTTCAAGCATTGTTTCGATACAAGGTCAAACATCGAACACAGCACCATCCGTGGACAGTGTCACAATCTCTCCTATTGCCCCTCAAACCTCAGATTCACTAATTGCATCACCAACCTCTTCGGATGCGGACATGGACTCGATTGTCGATACACAATATCGTTGGTGGAAGAACGGAGTGATGACAGCGATTTCATCTTCGACGCTTGATTCAATGATGACGATGAAAGGCGATGCATGGGTTGTCGAGGTTCGAGTAAATGATGGCACAGACTGGTCAGCATGGTCTACTTCGTCATCTGTTGAGATACTGAACACGGCTCCGGATTTAGAATCTGCATACATTAGCGGTACGGAAGTTTTGACGAATCAAGACATTACTCTGAACTCAACGATGAGTGATGTTGACGGTGATGCACTCACAATGAGCATTGTTTGGTATCTGAACGGAGTAAGTCAAACCGAATACAACAACCAAGCAACTCTTCCTTCCTCTGCGACAGCCAAGGGAGATGATTGGACTGCTGTTGTACAAGCTGATGATGGTGAAGCAATGAGTCAACAAAGCGAAACGCTTTCTGTGACGGTTCTCAATTCTGAACCACTTCTATCCCTGGTCCTCGACGATGTTGTGACTTCTCAAGATGATTTGTCGGTTGAGACAACAATTTCTGACATTGATGGAGACGTAACAGAGATTGTGTCCATCACTTGGTTTCGGAATGGATTCAGGGATGGATCACTTGATGACGTAACAAACGTCCCCTCCTCATATCTTGGCCCCGGGCAAGAATGGAGCGTCGAAGTCGTTGGTACAGATGGCGAATCCTCAGTCCTTTCAGCCGCTTCTGTCATCATCAAGAATGCTCCGCCAAGTGCTCAGATTACCGTCCTTACTGAATCGCTCTATGCTGGAGAACGCGTGATACTTTCAGCCATCGATTCAACCGATGCAGACAACTCTATTGTTCAGCATCAGTGGTTTTGGACAAGTGGTGCAGGGTCTGGAATCGAGACATCATTCCTGATGCCTATGAGTGGTTCAATCGAGGTATCGCTCATTGTCACCGATGAATCCGGAGCAACAAATACAACCTCTCAAACACTCGATTCCATCTCTGCATTATCATGCCCGGACCTTGTCCAAACGGTGTCCGGCAGCGAGGTGCAACTCGATTGGACTTGGACGTCCTCCGCTTTGGCCTCTTTTGAAATAACACGAAATGGTGTTGCTGTTGGATTGACGAATGAAACAACATTCACCGATTCACCAAGCCTGATGGGTACTTCGAAGTACCAAATTCAAACCATACTTGGTGATCGAATTCTTGAATCTCCATGCCAATCCCCTTCAGTTGATGTTGAGATTGAATCAGCATCAGGCGAATATGAGCAAGGTCCTTCCTCTGTTGCAGGTCTAGGCTTAGGCTCAATTTACGCAATTGTTGGGATTCTGCTTTTTGTCTCAAGTTTGTTGTCCCGAGGTGATGAATGATGAAACAGAAATTGATTCTCCTTCTCGCACTATCACTCGTGATACCGCTTCACGTCAGTGGGAATCCAGGAGGTGTTGGGAATGGTTTGGAAAACATGCAATGCGGAGGCGCCTGCCACGGTGATGCTAATCAGAATGCGACATCAAATCTCCAACTTAGCCTACAACCGTCCGGTACAGTTTGGGTCGGCCAACCCGCTGAAATCACAGCTCAGATATCAGGTTTTGATACATCCCATGATATCGAAAAAATTGGAATCTTCTTGCTCTCATCCACCAATGCAAACGGGGATATTCCAACCACAGATGGATGGAGTATTCTTTCTGATGGAATGGGCGGTTCAAACAATTACATTGAGTATGCATCCATTGATTCAACGACATTAACGCATTCTTGGATTCTACGAGCAGATGAAGTCGGAGAGAAAATACTCTACATTTCAGTCCACCATGGAGATAACTCAGGAAGCGATGCAGGGAGCCCATTCTTTGGTATCTCACAGGCCTTTTCCATCACAGTTGCTCCTATTCCAGAGAACCTTCAACGCATTGATCCAGAATACGAGCCACCAACCTCCAGAGAAATCGGGCAATCAACAAACCTGTGCCTCAAAACGATTGCAGCAAGCAATGTAGTCATTGAATGGCGAGAACCATCCGGCCAGTCCTATCAGCTTGAGACCACACAGAACAATGAATGTTGGAGGGCCGAACTACCCTCCGCATTAACAGCATCAACTGTGGAATGGAGAGCAATTCTCGATGGTGAAGGCCCTCAGCAGATCACGCCATGGTTTTCCCTATCGAGTGTTGAACCAACTTGGGAAGCCGATGAAACAGCATTAATGCTGCAGTCGATTGCTCACATCATTCTCTTTTTCGGTGTTGTGCTTTTGGTTCGAAAACCAAAACCAAATGAAGATGGATTCAAGGATTATATGGAGGAGAACGAATGATTGAATCCGCCACATTCCACGTTATGACTACAGAACTTGTCGTCGGTTCATTTGCTCTTGCAGGACTTTGTTTTGCCTTGCATTCGCTCTTTTCGTTTCAAAACAAAGAACGTCAATTCATTACAATGATGGATACTACTGCACATATTGCCTTGTTGTTCGGGCTTCTTGCTCTACCGTTTGCCATTCTTTCTGGCCTTGAATCATCTCCGAGTGGAGCGCATACCTCTCCACTTCTTGCCAACAAAATGCTCCTCTCAACCGCAGGAGGAGGGCTCGCACTGGGAGTACTTTACACGCGTTGGAGGATGGACAATACTCTCACTTCCCGTCACCTTCACAACCTCTTTGGCTCGGTTTCAACAGTTTGTATGCTTCTGACCGCATCACTTGGCGGAACCTACTCTAGGGCAGACTCACTTACTGAATTTTTACCATTCGTTAAGGAGAATACACTCTTGCTTCCAGCATGGATGAGCGTTTTCGTCATCCTGCTCATACTTGCCGCACTGATTGTACGTCAAACATCAACCGTAAAGCATGGATGATGGGGACGGGGCCTCCGATGGGGCTGCCTGGCTGAGGAGAGATTTCAATTGCTCTTCCAGAAGTTGAGCTTCTTCAAGCAGTGGCTGGTCGTCGAGGTGTGTTGTGGGCAGGATAGCGTTGAGTTTCTTTACCAATGCTGCTGCTGCACGAGCATCAGGGAAGCGCGGATCAGCTTCAACCATGACGCTCATGACATCGATCGCTCTTCTTCGGGCCTCACTGAGTAATACGCCATTAATTCCTCGAATAACGCCGCTTGTTAGGAGTGGCACATCCATGTCCTTCAGCATGTCACAGACATGATCCGTTGCACCGATGCCAAGCAAATCAATACCTTCAGTGTCTTCATAGTCAACGGTTGGCTCTTCGATTCCTGAATTTCCGCCAAGCCCTTCTTTGGAGAAGGCGTCGACAAGAATACCCATACGGATTTTCGAACCTTTTGACCAATCATACAATGCCCAAACAATGTCGTGAACAAGCGGGCTTGGAATGACAAGTTCGCTCATCAAGAGGATGATTTTGTCGCATCCATCGATGCTGCACTCAGGCTTGCCAGCATAGGCACGGATGATCGGCATTGGTTTTCCATCGGTGACGAGCGTTAGGGGCGGAAGACGAGAATCTACAACGCCGCCAACGAATTCTAAGTCTAAGTTATCAATCAGATAATGGCCTACTACGCTTGACACCATTCCAACGCTTGGGAAACAGGTGATGACAAGCGCTCCTTCGGTGACAACGTCTGCTCGAATCTTTACGAGGGTTCCTTCCATGTTCCGAACTTACCGAGGAGGCATTCAACACTTTCCCCTTCAAGCGCAGGTTTCATGTCCTTCAATGTGAGGGATTGTTCATGGTCGAAGAGCGAAAGCACAGCCTCTCCCCGTCGGCGTGGAACCGATACGAGACATGCCCGCGGATGTATTGGCTAAGCCGACAAGGGCTGCCGAAAAAGGCGGGGATGGCAGCATCCTTAGGTACTGCAGTCCACGCCTCGATTGAAGATTTGTTGCAAATCGATCTGACTGGACGTGAACCTGCTGAATCGAATTGGCTTCTCGAAGAAGGAGATATCTTGTTGCGAAAACGATGGGAAGAAGAAAAACAACTCTTCCATGATACGCCCCGTCATCCAAACTGGAAGGAAGAGAAGTATAGAGAAGCACAAAAGCAACAAAAAGGAGCGATCAACATGCTCCTCGATCACGTCGGTGTACAGGGATTGGGATACGATCGTGTGACGATTGCGCTTTGGAAGAAGATTCAATCACTCGTAATTGCCGTAGAAGGTGAACTGGTGACAAATGATGGCCATCTAATGGGGCGACTGGACCTGTTGTTGGCCGACGTAGACGATGCGGGAAATCTGACTGGTTGGTTGGTTGCTGATTTGAAAACAGGAAAACCACCACAAGGCAAACTCAAACCCGAAGTCAACCGACAACTCAGAATGTATCGTGACATCCTTCTCTCAAACAATGAAAAAGCGCCGCCAGTTCAAGCTCAAGGTTGGTACACGGATACCTCCTCGAAATGGGATGCAGTTGGTGAAAACGTCCTCGAGGCTGCATATGAGGCATGGAAAGCAACACAACCTTCTGAAACACCTCTCAACCCAACTCCCGGCCAGTCTTCCTGCGGAGGATTCTGCGATTGGAAAGCATGGTGTCCCCACTGGTGGACTTGGCGACACGAGAACAAGTCCTTGCACAAAGGGGATTTCGCAGATGGGGTTGTCATTCTTCACCAATACGATGAGGGGCGCTCTACAGCAACGATGGAAGAGTGCATCCCAAGGAATGAATCGGGCGATGCTGAACCAACGGGTGAAATGCGTACGGTTCGTTTTGATGGGCGTGGGAAGGAATCTCTTGAAGCCCTTCTCGATGATGGCCATCAAGGGCCAATCTTCCTCGGAAGTGCGATGATGAATCGTGACGTTTGGCGGGTAGGGCCTTGGTGCGATGTCTTGCCTTGGGCACCTATTCCTGATTCAGGTACGCTCTGATTTCTTCGACAGCATTTGCATCTTCGATTCCATTGGGTGATAACAGCCATTGGAGATAACGAGGATCGAGGTCATTCAATTCTTCCAAATGACGTCCGCGATGTCTTCCTACAGCGAGGACCATGTGGTCTCCGTCTCTTCGAACCATTCCATTGGGGTCAACAAGTTCCAAGTCATCCAATTGAGGCCCAAGGTCGGATTGCACTTTCGCTGTTGATCCGGTCGCACACCACTGTTCGACTTCTTCTAGGGATTTTCGAAAGTAACTTGGGTGATCGAGTCCAAGTTTCCAGAGTAACAAGAGTGATGCGGCGGCATCAGCAGAAGCCGTGTGTGCATTCTCAAGTGAGATTCCATGCCGACTGCACTGCGCACCAAGTCGATGGGGTCGAGGTAGTTTCAATCGTCGAACCATCTCCAATGTATCGAGAACAGCCTTCGGCTCAGGAGGCAATGCTCCAATCCGAAGAAATTCATTCCGCAGCATTGGAAGGTCAAACTGGCGAACATTGTGGCCGATGAGAACACACCCTTCGATCAATTCCGAAACCCGATCTGCAACTTCAGCAAAATCTGGTTGTCCGCGTACGTCTGCATCGGAGATTCCATGAATTCGCTGAGAATCATAAGGAATCGGGCGTCGTGGATTGACCAGTTGGTCGTAGGATATTTCTGCACCATCTGCATCTGAACCGATTAATGCCAGCTGAACAATTCGGTCTCGAACAGTACTGACGCCGGTAGTCTCCAAATCGAAAGCGAGAACCCGTTCGCCTTCAAGCAGTTCCATATCTCTGTCTAATCGAATGCTCTTGAAGAACTATCGCTTGAACCATGTTGTTCCGCAAGAATTCGGCATTGGGATTAAAGGACAGTTCACCATGCCTATGGACATGGGTTTTCTTCGTCGTTTTTTCTCCAAGCGGAAAGAAAGCACGGAAGTCGATGTAAGCGAGGTTACTGAGGAAAAGATTCAATCAAAACTCAAAGAGCAATATCGACGTGACATCGGTGAAGATGTTTTGTCGATTGAATCCATTCTTGATGATGAGGAGGACAAGCCTGAGGAAGTGAACGTTTTACCTGCCCCGGATTATGATGAACACGATGCAATTGCAGACGACGTCTTGCTTGATTCAGATATGGGGAGTTATAGCGAGAAAAATATCGTCGAACACGCCTCGATTGAAGAACTCGGAAACCACCTTGAATCAGCAACCATTCTCGGCGATGTTTCGACTGAGGTTTCGTTCGATTCGTCTGAATAAATTGTTATTTGAATCAGCCAAAATATGTCCAGAAGAACAACAGGGTTAGATATAGGACAAGATTGAGGAAAGGATATGCAAGGGAAATCACGACGACTTCGTGGGCTGTTTCTCATTGCAATGATGTTATCGTTTTCGCTTGCAGGTTGCCTCGGAGCACTCGACTCAGCAACAAAACCTCGAGCAACGTTAGAAGCATATCCACTCCTCATTCAAGAAGGGGAAATGGTGACGTTCGATGCTCGAGAATCCGATGCGATTGAAGGTATCATAACTGCCTATCGTTGGGATTTTGGAGACGGTGAAACTTCTGAGACAGTCACCGGTTTCACGTCTCATATTTACGATGTCTTTGGTGCATACACCGTATCACTTGAAGTCGAAAATGACCAAGGTGGCATTGATGAAGCCATCACGGTCATCATCGTAAACGGTGTACCAACTATCGACCTTACCTTCCCAGAGAACCCTCGGGCAGGGGATGCAGTTCTCCTCGATGCTTCAGGATCAGTAGATCCAGAATCCGCTGAACTCTCCTACAGATGGGACCTGAACTGGGGTGTCGATTCAGATGGCGATGGTGACGGAAGGAACGATGTAGATTCGACAGAACCACAAACGCTTCTTCTCACCAATACAAGTGGAATGTATGTTGGTTCTTTGACCATTGATGATGGCCAAGGAGGCGTTGTAACCGAGGTTTTTGAAATCAACGTCACAGCTCGTCAATTCAACATTGAATGGAAAGAAAAGGTTGTGGAACAATCTTGGTCTGAGTACTTGAACGAGGGCGAAGAGTGGACTGAAGAAATCCTCCCAGGCCAACAAGGTAGAATCCTTTCCTTTGAAGCCGTCCTCGAACTTGAAGACGATATCCTTCAACCGTACGATAACTTTTCTCTTGTCATCTCAATTCCTGGTGATGGCTTCAAAGAAGAAGCTGAGACAGAAGGAGGAAACATCACGCAGTCAGAGAATGCGAAAGCGACCATTACTGCCAACGATCTGAACTCCCAAGGACTCGATGAAGTCATTGAGGCTGACTCTGAGGAAATCGTGATGCGTATGCTGCTTGATCGCCCGGGGCAAAACTTTGGTCAGAACCCATGGGCTTTGTTTGTTCAAGCGATTCAAACCAACCCGGACTCCACGGTTGAACTTCTTCCGGACCCAGACCCAGGTAACGATTGGACGCTAACACTGCGAATTGTGATTCATGAACCTGTGATTACGGAAATCGCATTTGAGTAGGATACGACGAAAAGGGTTTGAAGGGCCGATGATTGGAAGGATTGAGTGGCATGGTTGAATCAGTCGAAATCAGTCGAGTCAATATTCGAGATACGCTCTCTGTTGATGTCTCTGTTTGGATGAATCACCCTGATGATATGGATTTCAGGCCATCGCTTTCTTGTAAGGACAAGACGTTCACCATCTCATCGATTACTTCCGGAGAAGCACTTGCAAGCGTTGAACTGGATGATGAACAGATGCAGGCGCTTGAAGCATCTCTAACCGCCGAACTCCGTGTTAAATTCCAAGTTCACGGCATGCACGGGCGACTCAATAAAATCGCACCAATTATTGCAGACGGCAAAGCCAAGAAACTCGCAACGGCCAATTGGAAGACCGTTCAACCGGTCACATTGGAATAGGGAAAACCCCCATTTGTTTGATAACCGTAAACGTCAACATTTACGTTTATGTCTCCAAGAAGGCTAGGCAAAGGCTCCCAGAAAAAAGCACGCTTTGAGCGACTGAAAGAAGAAATCATGCGTTTTGTTACTGCAAATCCCGGATGTTCGGCTCAATCCATCGTAGCAAATTTAGCACACGATCGGACCATGCGAAATCACGGACTTACGCCACGAAAGATTGGATTTTTCATTCCTCGCCACCTTGCGGATCGATTGACTTGGTGGCAAGATCATCGCGCAGGACGCCGAGTTTACGGATGTTTGGAGTCTGAAGAAATCAACTCGAAAACATACTAGTGCAGGCTCGTCCTTTAAATGCCATACGTCTGTAGTCGCCAACATGGAATACGATTCAATGACGTTGTTGGATTTGAAAAAATTATGCAAAGAACGAGGATTACGAGTCGGAGGTCGAAAGGATGAGGTCGTCATTCGGCTCATGGAATATGACGAGGCTTTGGGCGGCGGAGCGGCACCAGCAGCGACAGTACTTCCACAGGTTCTTCCACATCAACCAACACAATTTGTCGTGGTTGGAAATGGCGGTAGTTCAGGGCTCGCATCGACCATGGGTACCTTCATCATGATTTACGGAATTTTTCGAATCGGTGTTGTCTTCTTTTTGGGAATGTTTTGGGACGACTTTATGGATGAATACGTCATTGAATCCATTTTGGCTTTCATTATAGGGACCTTCTACGTATTTGGGGGCATGATCATGATTGCAGGATATCGAAATGGGGTCTATTTGGTGTTGGGTACGTTGGTCTTCTCAGGAATGTTATCGTTCGTGTTTAATGACGAATGGAGCCCACTTTCCATTGGTTTAGATGGCTTCACTGCGCCAGCATACACGTTCTTTTGCTCTGCATTCTGTATGATTCTCACCGCTTTACCTCTCTTGATCGCTCCGTCAGAACTCAAAAATGGATGGCCTGAGGGGATTCAGCGAATCGTAGACAATGTCTCTAGCCCATCGAACGACTCAGGAAAAAAGAAATTGAGTTGCACGAAGTGTAGTCAGGCGCTCCGAGTCCCAGAAGGATTCTCAGGAAAGGTCCGATGCCCAAATTGTGAAGCGGTTATCGAGGTTTGAGAAATCATTCGGTAGTGATTGCATCTCTCATTGTTTCGTAGAATCACGGTTTAGGTTCTTGTGGCTCTCTAGATTTCACCCTCCACAATTATGTTTAGAGGGTGAGAATTACTCCTAGAGTCGTTTTGCCATCTCTCGTCTCGTCTCTTCTGGATCGATGAACATTGCACCGAGAATAACAACCGTTTCTAGCAACGCTGCAATGTAGAACAACGTCGAATAATCAAACCGCGCTGCTAGCGGAGCAGTTAACTGGTACCCAATGATTGCTGAAAGATTCATCATTGCCATGTACCCTGTGAATTGTGTCCCCCCGACTTCTGTCCAAGTAATCCGCATCATGAGGGAATAAATGTTGATGGAAACCATTGCCCAGACAAAGGTCTGGAGGCTCCATACTGTCATCATAAACAAGCCGTTGCTCCACAAAGATTCGTTCATACCCCAGAATGTTGTAATCAGGGCTGTTGTAAAGGCGGCATAAATGATGATTGCTTTGCCACCAAACTGCTTTCCTAATTGCCCTCCAACCACGTAACCGAGCATGGTCACGACAAGAATAATTCCTCCCTTTGTAGCGTTGAATTGCTCCTCTGTCCAACCCAATTCACGGACAAACAAGAGAGGGAGAATTGGTATCAAGAAGTACGACAACGAAATAATGAGGCTGAGAAGAACACCGAGTTGTGCAGATCGAAATGAGAACGCAATTTTGATGTTGCTGAAAATTTCTTTGAAATTCTTTTGCTCTACAATAGGCTCTCCGACATCTCTTTTACTTGATTCACTCCATGGATAGAGTTTCTCACCAGGCCTCTCAGTCATGAACAATGGAACGAGCATAATCACAACGAGAATAGGAATTTGGAGCACGATGGCTCCTTTAATTCCAACGAATCCGATGATGGTTCCAAGGCCGGCTCCGCCGATAATACCACCAACAGCCTTTGAGGTGAACATGTAGCTGTTGACTTTCTCAAACTCATGAGGTTCCAACACATCTACTGCAAGAGCATCAGTACTCACGTCTTGCAAAGCCGTAAAGATGTTGTAAACAAGGAACATGATACCGACAATTGTGACATTGGATGACATGTTTGGAATGAAGAGCATTGAACTGAGAACGACAATCATTCCGCTTTGTGCGATCAGAATCCAAGGTCTTCGTTTACCCATTTCTGGGAATTGGTAGCGGTCAATGATTGGTCCCCAAAGGAACTTGACCGACCAGGGGAGTGTTCCGAGTGTGAGCAGGAATGCCAACTGCCCTGCTGCGACGCCTTCGACTGCGAGGTACGTCACAAATGTCACCGTGATGAATCCCCAAGGGATTCCCTGAGCAACGTATAGTGCACAAAGGGTCAGTACACGTGCGCGATAACTCTCGACAAGTGTTTTACCTTCCTCAGAGGATGAATTTTCTGCGTTCATGCTGGCTTCCTCTTCGAGAATGACTCCTAAGTGGTAACGTTCTTTCTTGGATACCAGATATCCAACAAGAAGGAACACAGCAATAAACCAAGGAGAAAACAGAAGGATTGAGATTGCACCTTCTCCAACGGATAATGCAGTAACATCGTCCCCTCCAGTTATTGCTAGGTCGATCACGAGTAGAGAAATGGAACTCGTAACATCTTCGCCATTGTCGGTATGTGTGCAAAGCTCACCATTGAACGCATCAGCATCAACGAGGATGCTGAAACCATAGGAACCGTACGCCTTTGCTCCAAAGTCGATTTGATTCAAGATCTCATTTTGAGACATTCCAGATATATTCTCTTCATCAAGTAAGGATTGGTTGTGCCAGGTCAAGTTAACAGCATGGGTGCCTGGATTAAATTCACTCTGTGTAAGCGACCACTCCTCCTTGTTGATGGTCCCATAAATGAGGTCTGGGACGTTGTTTTCAAGGCCGGTGCACAATCCAAAATTCGCAGTTTCATCCTCATTCGGATAATCAAGCACCATCGAAACACCAACAATAATGCCTCCAGCATCCTGAATTTCTTGTTCCACAAGGTCAGAAGACAGCTCCCATGAAATCTCTTCATCATCGGGATAGTATTCTGATTTTACTTCCACGGGAATCTCTGCCCATTCCACTTCAAGGGTATACGTTTCCGCTTCGGTATTGGATTCGCTTTCCCCTAAACATCCTGCAAACGGGATTGCAAGCAAGGCGACGAGAATCAACATCACCACTCGCTGCATGGCCGAAGCCTCATCATCGCTTGATTTCAACATTCGGTGATTTTGAACCGACGACCTCTTCAATCGATTTCATGTGCACGTTACATGGGCGAGGGACAAGAGGTCGCAGCATACTTTGACCTCGATGGGACATTACTCAATGCTTCAAGCGAGAAGACATTAACCGGCTTTCTTGCAAAACGTCGACCATGGCGAATCCCCCATGCTACCGTTGCATGGACTCTCGGAACGACATTCGGCCTGCTTACGGGCAAAGCCCCATACGATGCCTTGCGAAATCGCGGCCACTTGTCCCTTGCTTCATGGCGAATCCTCGAACAGTATTCTGACGAAATCGCCACCACCCATCTCAAACAAAAGATATCTCAGGGCGCTTGGGATCAACTCGATTGGCATCGCCAACAAGGTCACAGACTGGTCCTTGTCACGGCAACCGTTGCACCGATGGCTGAAGCGATGGCTCGGGTTCTTGGAATGGACGAGGTCTACGGTTGTGGGCCTAACATCCGTACAGGATGGCTTACAGGTTCAGAGCGAGGCTGGTCTGTACCTCGGCGTAAGGGAAAAGTTCCGATTGTCGAACAAGATGCTGAAAAGCACGGACACGACCTTTCGAAGTGTTATGGTTATGGCAACACCCTTGCAGACTCTTGGTTTATGCGCATCTGTGGACATGCAATTGCAGTGAATCCTGAATCATCTTTGGAACAATTCGCTCAGAAGAACGATTGGAAGATCGTTCATTGGCCGTCGTGAGTTCATATACTCTTGAGAACCGACCTTAGCATGGACGATCGATTTGTTACAGACGAGGACCATGAAGAAACAGCCTCTCCATCTGAGAGTTACCAAACGTACAAACTAGAGGATTTTCAAAACCAAATTGAATCGAGTTTTACGGCGATGCAAACTTCGTTGGATTACTTGATGAAGACAATCAAAAAGAATCCAGATCGAATCATATTTGATGTCGAGAACATCATTGTACTCGGCAATCTTGCAACATACACCATTCCCGTGCAGGCTGTTCTTTCCAAGCTCAAGAACCCTTTTGCAGGGGGGGCGGGCCTACAAGCAACGAAGACCACAAAGAAAGGGGAAACCAAAGGCCGGGAAACCAGTATTTGCATTCAACCTGACTACAACAATGTCTCCGAACTTCCTGGTTGCGATGTCCTCGATTCGTACTTTTTGATGCTCTTGAATGATGACAAATTCATCCTGCAGAAGGCCCACAGTCCTCTGCGAAGGGCGATGCTCATGTTGTATGGTCTGAGTGTTAACCCTGCCTCCGAAGTGATGAAGACATGGATTGAATCAACTACGGGGGGCGAATACAAACCCGAAGAATCCGCAATTGAAATCAAAGGCACCCATGGTTGGCAGTGGCGGGTTTCGGATGCCAATCCATTGGTAAATGGATTCACAATTTGGTTTAAGAAAAAGCGGCAGCGTAAATGGACAAAGGTCGTCGAGGACTCATCCAATTTTGAGTACAATTACCACTACGACGACGTCCTTTCCATCCTCGAGTTGCTTTCAGATTCTCCAAGAGTTCTTATTCAAGATGAGCCGTATGCATCGGACGAGTATTTCATGAACCAGGTTGCGAAGCACCATGCTCCTGTTGCTCAACGAATCGAGAACGATAATGCTGCGCAAGCAGCGCAGTGATTTGGCGGCCCCTCCGCGATTCGAACACGGGTCTCAACCTCCGCAGGGTCGAAGGATATCCAAACTACCCCAAGGGGCCGGGGTATTTGCTCCACCTACCGACTTGATATAAGCACAACGGGTTCTAACCAGTAGGTTCGTACAAGAGTTCATGTTGCCTATTGTATTGGATGGAGCATGGCAGTTCAACTCGAGCGGGGAGTAGATTTTCCGATGGTTGACTTAGCCAACATTGCTTATTACCCACGGATTTTTGATCTAGCGCATCGATTCTTCGAAGACTCTTGGGTTCCAATCTGCAACACACGATATGCAGACTTACTGCTCACTCGCAAGGTAGGATTTCCAGTGGTCCACGTTGAATCGAATTTCCATGCGCCGCTGCGCTATGGAGATACTATAATCGCCACAATTTGGATCGACAATGTTGGTGACACCTCCTGCACATGGTGTTACGAATTTCATAATCAAGATGGTCAAATGCTTTGGTCTTCAACCCAAGTAACAGTTTGCGTTAACATGGATACAATGAATCGTATTTCGATTCCAGATGACCTACGTCAAGGACTGGAAGCGTGCCGAAGAGATGAGTCGAATGATGAACAGTGAAGCTACTGATATGTTTGCAGTTCGCCCCGATCATAAAGGGCCAAAAACGGTTGGTATTCTCTTGATTGTGTTTTCAATTTTCCTTGGCCTTGTTGCGAAGGCTGACCTTGATTTAGCGAACACCGATACAGTTTCAGATGCCTACATGGAACAAATCCTTGAGACTCCAAATCAGCAAGGCGACAATGTGTCGTTTGAACAGTATCAATCCTATCATCAAGAAATTAACAACAACAATGGCTATCTTATCAGAGGGATTTCTCTCGCCATCGGAAGTGCTACAGGCATCATTGGAGGCATTCTTCTTTACAGAATGAAGCCAATTGGAGGTAAACTTGCATTGTCTGGTGCTTTGATTGCATTTGTAGGAGGTAGCATAGGAAATATGGTCTTCTATGATGCGGCAAAGAGTCATCTAAACGGTACAATCCGAGATAATGCAGAATACTTTGGTTATGGATGCGGTATTTGCACCTTCCTTATTGCTGCATTGGCATTACTTCCGCTGATCAATGCAAGAGCAAAGCTTGCTTTTGAAGAAGCAAACAGCGTCGAACTTGTTCACGATGATTCTGAGTGATTCGAAGGCCGTGGCCATTTTTTGGCAAGGGCTTTCTCCAAATCCTCGCTGAGGATTGCATTCCACCAATCGCTTCCTTGCCAAATCGCATACTTTCCACGAATCCCTCGTAGATCAGCACCTTTCAATTTGCAATTCCGAAAGTTGGAGAGATTGCAACGAGCTTTTCTGAGATCTGCCCCTCGAAAATCAGCACCATCGAATGCCGATTTCATCAAGTCTGCTTCGACCATCGAAGCACGACGAAAATCACATTCTGAGAAGTCACCTTCGGTCAAATCTGCTTCATCCAAGATTGCTCTGCGAAAGGATGATCCTCGATGTCGGCCTTTCCTAAATATGGCCTTTGAGTGATTCTGATACGAACAGTCGAGAACCTCGGACTTTGTTTCGTCAGGATCGTCTCTGGGGTCGCCTGCCCCTCCACCTGACATTACCATATCGCACTCAGGAAGTTGATTGTTTATCGAGGTGTGCCCTTCCAGCATCGGTAAGGAGTGAAAATCTGTTCTTATCTCCATGTTCGAGAGGTACCATCAGAAGACCTCGTTCTTTGAGTCGATTGAGGTAAAGACTGAGATTGCCTGGTGGCTCAATACCTGCATCGGAGAACAGTTGGTTCACGACCCTTGGAGGGCTATCTGAGATTGCTTCAACACTTCTGAGATAGTGAATAGCAGCAAGAACTTGGTCGGGCTTCTTGCTTAGGGAACAGTTCTCAACAAGTGCACGAAATGCGGAGCCTCGTTCTGGCAAACCAATATCTCTCGCAGCATCAATTGCGGCATCAATTGCAGCATCTCGAGCGTCTCTGAGACGCTCAAGAACGATCGACCATGTATCATCATGTCGCATCTGGATAAGACGAGCATCAACCTCGACGGTTGCCCCGCTCACATCTATTTCCAAATCACCTGCGGTGACTAAAATCTTGGATTGACTCACCATTGTATCAATCCTAACGAAGGATACTCCCATTGATAATGTTTGTATTATCACCAGTCGTCTGTAAATCATGCATCGACAAGAAAAAAAGAAAGAAACTAGCATTCTAGTCATCGATTTGAAGTAGAGGTTTGTGTTGTCCCCGAATAGGTGGCATGATGCAAGATACCCGGATAAACAAAAAAACCCTCATCCTTGTGGTCTTGTTTCTGACTCCAATCTTCTTTGTTCCGCAGTCTTTTGCAAGCGGCACAACACAAGTCAACACGTTCGCGGGAGGTGCGAATTCAATTACCGTCACGTCCGATGGAAACAACACCTCGTCATTGTTGCAAATTGACATCGAACGTAACGTTACGTTCCAAGATGCCTCCTTTGTTGTCGAGGGCCAGTCGGCAGCGTCCACACCAGGAAGTGTATGGATCAACAGCAGTACTGGCGACACAATCTGGACATTTTCCGGAGTAGGATACGGCGATTTGGCGCATCAAAACTCATTCCAAACCGGTGCGACCTTCGACTCAATCCAATTGAACAACAGTTCAAGCATGCCGTCTCCGATCCTCTTACCCAAGAATGCAACAATTCAGTCGAGTCAAGCAAACATCACCTACTCACCGCAAATAGATGGCCAATACATCCCAGTCGGAGCAGTACGACATATGATGTTGGGTGATTCGAATGGAGATAACATGACCGATGCATTTGTCTTTTCTACGGCTCATTCTACGACTGGAGTCAACACCGGTTTTGCAGTCGTTGAGAGCAATCAAACAACGATGCAATACAATTTGAGCGCATGGACTTCGACCTGCATTAATTCAGATCAAATGCGTATCGCAGACATGAACAACGATTCTCATGACGACGTCGTCACCTTTTCTGCTGGTAGCTCAATGATGTGTATTCACTATTACAATACAACAACAATGGCTTATGACCCTTCCTTTAGCGTCAACATTACCAGCAACCCAATCGATGTTCAACTTGCTGATATGAATGAAGACGGCTATCCAGATTTCATTACCATTCACGGCTATTCCGGCCAAGGCCTCGTTTCATTGACACTGTTCAATGGTTCGAGCGATGCAGTCCGCCAGGATGATGACATCCCAGTTTACCGTTGGAACTTCGGCCAAGGTCAAACAAGCATGCGAAGCCTTAGGGTAGGCGATTTCTTCGACCGAAACGAGACCGTAATCATCGTTTCAGATGCTTGGAACGATGCAACTGAAATTACATATGACGCTCAGACACGCCAACTGAACTCGAATACGTTCAAATTCCGTAATCTCACTGAAGGTTCGGTTGCAGGTGATTTTGATGGGGACGGAGATATTGATTTCTTAACTCCGAAGGAAACTGAATCTGTACTCATCATCAACAATCAGACAGCATGGGAGCAAGTCCCTCTTCTCGACGTTCTGGACACCACCAATGCCACAGTTTTCGATCATAATAACGATGGATCAATCTCTCTTCTCACGCCAAATCCACAGTTTGGAGATGGGAATTCAGCGACAATTGAGGGGAACATCGGCATACGTTCAATCACGGCAACAGGCCTCGGGACGCCAAGCCTTTCACCCCTGACGCCATATTCGGTTCCAAGAGATGTCCAAGTGGCTGATATCAATCAAGATGGATTGATGGACCAATTCGTACTCGCTGGAGAAACACTTCAAGGCGTCTTTATTGGAGCATGGCACAATGTTTCGTTGGATACAGATGTTGATGGCGATGATGATTTGTGGGCAGAAGGGTATTCGAGTACAACAATCCCTCATATTGGTGTATTGACAATCATGGATGGTAACGATGTCATTCGAGACACAATATCCCCTTACATTCCAGCCTACCCTGGAATATCGGATGGTTATGGAATTGAAATGGTAACCAACTTGATGTCAATTTCGAGCAACTCGAACGGGACTGCAAATTTCACTGATCTTGACATCGCTTACGATATCGAATTCTCTGTTAAAACCAGCACAGGTACAATTGGATCATTGAGCAACTCGCTGAATCAACAGATGCTTCCGGGTTCGGGTTCGTTCACAGTCACTCTGCCAGTTGAGACCACAAAAGCAGGACAGTTTGATGCGATTTATCTGAGCATGAACTACACGCTCGGTGCTCCAAATCTCGCACTCCCGCCAACACCTCTCGTATCGGTTCAATCTCTTACCGAAACGGGCGTGACCATTGAGTGGCAGGCGCTTTCTGAATTCGGCTCTGATCTCCAAGAATTCCAAGTTTTCCGAATGTCATCGACCACCTCATACGACTATTCATCCCCATATGAAATTGTGATCGGGCAGAACTTCTTTACCGATTCAAGCGTTGACATCGGTTCGACATATGGTTACATTGTCCGATCCATTCATTCATACGGAATTGTGAGCAATCTTTCACAAGCACTGGAAGTCACTATTCCACACCCACCTGCTCCTTCAGCAGTCACAAATGTCCAATTGGTTGACCTTGATACTGAAACAGCAACAGCTCCATTGAAGGTGACTTGGGATGCAAGTACTGATCTTGATGTTGTGGAATACATGGTTTACGTTGCGACATCCGATTTGAACGCAAGCGGGTTGAACACCGCATTAACTTCAAGCAAGGCGTATTCAATCGGCGGCGTGACCTATCAAGCCGTAGCGACCGTATCCTCCTCGACGACAGAAGCCGAGATTTCCCTCACAAGTGAATACGCTGATGTCTCCGGAACAACCTCATCGGAATCAATTCAGGATGGACAACAGTATTGGGTCGCAGTTGCAGCGATTGACACTTACGATAATGCCACGCTTCCACTTCCGTTCGCTGGGCCAACGACTGCGTTCAACAACACCTACATCGATAGTCAACTGGAACTCACAGTAACCTCTGGTCCGACTTCGGCAAGCGAGAATGTGTTAGAATCGAACAGCCCGATGTTGGTTAGCGTCTATGCGCATTATCTCGACGATGGCCAGCAGAATGTAGCTATCGAAAACGCTCAACTTGAGATGACAATGACATATGGTACGGACACGCTCGTTCTCAATGGTCAAAGTGACAGCAATGGACAATGGGTTGCGATCGATGTTGATTCTCTTCACGATGCCACCCTCCCACAAACGCTTCTCGATTACTCCGCAAATCCCGATGGAGTCGTCACCATTGATGTGTCGATGCAATCGATTGAGATTGTTGATGCACAGCCGTATTCATCAGCAACAGCATCGGCTTCAATGGGAACTGCAATCTCTGTAGAACTCGAAGGACCAGCGTCACCAGTTGATATGGATGCGAACGATGCGATTGACATCAACATCACCCTGAGTGCAGTCGATTCCATCAACCCTGCACATCAAGCCTCACTAGAAGGAACAATAGTCCTATGGGAAGCGTTCAACGATTCCTCTCAAAATGCTTCAATGAGTGGCTCTGAAACGATTTCAACAGGTAAGATTCGGATAGTCTCATCCTTCGAGAACATGTCTAGAATCGAGTTTACTGTCGACGCTGGTTCCCGAATCATCTTTGGAACGACAACATTCACCGTTGCACTCAATGAGTACACCGTTCCTACGCAGAACAATGAAACAAATGAAACGGAAACAGAATGGGTTCCAACATCCATTCAACCCGTCACCATTGCTTGTGAGAGTGCGACCATCTTTACCAACAAGCAAGCAGTCGACGACCCAATCGATTGTCTTGTTCAAAATCCTAATCCGTTTGTTGTTGATGTTCAAACTCTGATAATGGATGACATAAAATTGTTCAGCACACCTCCGACCATCAACATCGCAGCAAACGGTTCAGGAAACATCTCCTTTGTTCCAAAATACGAGGACAGGAATTGGCTCCGGCAAAGCGATGTAGGTGTTGAGCAACAAATTATGATTGAACTCCGTACGACTTCACCTGATTACGAAATATCTGGTGAACCTTCTCCTTCTGACCATGTGGTGACTTGGACTGCAGACCTCTACGTTGAGGTTGAAACAACTCCTGATGGCGAGGAAAAGAGCTCATCCAATGTCGTCCTATTCGGAGGGATCGGGGCAGCCATTTTCGCTCTTGCTGCGGTAGGTTTCATCCTATACCGCCGTGCTTCTGCCGACTTTGAAGATGAGTCTTTTTACGAAGAAGAAGATTTCTCTGAAGAAGAGAGCGAACCGGTTGAGCTTCCACAAGGAAAGCCGCTCGATGAGTTTGAAGACAAGGCGATTTCTGCAGAACCTGAAATCATTGAACGCCCAAGCGATTCACTGATCTCGGAAGTGACTGAATCAAACGAGGACATCCCAGAAGATGAACTTGAGTCGGAAGAAGAAGTCGAAGAGACAGAAGATGATGGAATCTCTGTTGACGAATTTGGTACAGAATGGTTTGAGGACGAGGTCGGTCAATGGTGGTATCGAGAAGAAGGCGCCGAAGACTGGTCTGAATATAACGAGTAAGTGCCGAGGTATTTTTCTAACACGAGCCGACCCGCAAAATGAGGCGTGAGTATGAAACAACAGTTTGGAACGTACGACCTGGTTCTTCGTTCGGGTGTCGATCCGACAACAGGCGGCGTTGCGATTTGTGGATTTACGACCGCCGGGATGGTTGGTGTTATCGCTGCATCTCACATCATCGAATCACTCAATCTGACGCAGTTAGGGACGGTGATGGATGAAAACTTTCCTGCCGTCGCTCTTATCCAAAACGAAGTTCCACGTCACCCTGTTCGAGTGTATCAGGGCGATGGAATTGGCGTGTTCACTGCAGAGATTCAATTTGACAAGGAACAGGACATTGCTTTCGGATCTACCGTTCTTGAATGGTTTCAGGTTGGTGGTTTTGATCAACTCATTATCATCGATGGAATTCTCAAACCAGAGAAACAAATACACGCTGAGGGATTGTTCGCAGTTGGAGCAAATGCAGCAGCTCGCACGCGTCTGAAGTCCTTGGACTTGCATACAATCCAACGAGGCGTTGTATCTGGGATTACAGGATTCCTTCTTAGCGAAGGTGACCGCTTGAATCTCGACATTACCGCACTCCTCTCAGAAGCAAGTCCGATGTATCCCGATGTTCGTGCTGCAGCGGTTGCTATCGAAGCAATTACAGAAATGACTGGAAAGGAAATCCCGCTCTCAAAGATGCTCGAGAACGCCCGGAGTATCGAACAATCCGTTCAAGAAATCATTGAAAACTCTACACCGTTGTTGCCTTCACCAGATGAAGAAATTAACGATCCATCATTCGGCTGATTGGAACGAACGTACAATTTCGATAACCGTTTCAAACGGTGCCTTTGTAGCAATAAACGGACGCAAGTCAGGCACTCGAGCAGTCAAGTGACCTGCATCGTTGAGGGCGTCAATGAGTCGTTCCATAGTTGGTAATGAGCCTACATCGGCCAAGCGAGGGAGTTGGTCATAAGCAAGCAGCAAATGGTCATTTGATAGCAATGGTGCTGCAAGCGCAATGTGGCGTACGGACCGTCGAATTTCTCGTTCAGCATAGAGTTGGTCTGCTTCGGTCCATTCAAGTCCGTGTGAACCACCGCGCTCAATGTCGGATTGTTTTGCAAGGCATGTATCCACAGCATTCTCTTCCGTCAATCGAGAGCAGATCTCTCCATTCCACAACGGACCAATCCACATCGGTCCACTTGCATGTTCCATCTCTTCCGAAGTTGGATGGTTCGTGAATTTGTAGGGTTCGCCTTCGGTTCGAACTCTCCAGCCGATAAGTTCACGGTTTCGATCAGCGCCCTGTTTGCTCTTTCGAATGCGTACGGAAACACGGACATGATGTCCGTCGAACAAAGCCAGGATGGGCTCAATGGCTCGATCGAGTTGGGCTGCTCTGGTCGCAATTGTTCCGAGCAATACGCGCACAGCATCATCATGAGCATACAAATCAACAATGCCTTTGTGACCGTATCGCCGCATTCCTGATGTTGCGGAGGAACCTGTCAATGCAGCAGTATCGGTAGCGGTCACTTCCAGGACCCCGACTCTACCGAGAGCTTGCAGAGCACCATCAATGAACGTGATTGGAGAACCAAATGGGTCCACATCAATCCATTGGAAGGAGCCTTGCACCATGGCCATTCGCGCATCATAATGTTGGAACTTGATACCATTCTTTTCGATGAATTCCGGTTGGATTTGCTCATCACTGATCGGGGAAGTATTCTCAACATCCACGTCGGATTCCATGGAAGTCAATGCCCAGTCCAACGCATTCTTGTCCAAATCATTCGCTGTAATGTGGAGTCGATGCTGATGTTGAGGGTTGATCTCATTCCGCCATCGCCGAACCCGAATTCCTGTTGCACATAGAGCATCCAGAGCACGGATAGGACGGTCTCCATTGACCCATCCATGCTCCAAAGCGTCCTGTAGGAGCAAGACAGAACGCGTGCGTGCAGGCGCCATTGCAGGATTCATGAATCCCGTTCCTGATTTTGCAGCAGGACCTCTTGGCATGTGAGAAGGTCGAGGTTGATCGTCCTTCAGGTGAACAAATGTACGCCCTTCGCACCACAAGTGGCCTGGCCATCCGTCCGGATGTTCTAGGCCCGAGAAGGATTCGCCCATGGCAAGACGAGATGATACCTCTTCTTGACCACACCGCTTCAATAGTGTTCAAAGAAAATCTCTGGATTGGAATGTGTGACCTTGTGGCCGTTGGAATGAACGTGGCCGATGATGGCTGCAGTAGGTTCGTATTGCTGAAGGAACGAAAGTATGGGTTCAGCTTGTTCACTCGTAACAGCAAGGACCATGCCAAGGCCCATGTTGAACGTTCGATGCATTTCCAAGTCGGTTACGTTTCCTTCACGTTGGAGCCAAGAGAATTCGGGGGGTATTGGCATTGGGGTATCGATATGCCATCCGAGATTATCATGCAAACGAAGCAAATTGGACAAACCTCCTCCAGTGATGTGCGCAATTCCATGAACTGCATGCACTGAGTTCTGTGAAGATTTGAGATGATTGAGTAATCCAATAACAGGAGAACAGTAAATTCTCGTTGGAATTAAGAGAACATCTGCAAGCGTTGGGTTTTCTGGAATTTCTCTGCCAGCAAATTCAGTATCAAACGGGCATGCATCCGTGTACGAGAGGCCAATACGATTGATGATGTTTCGAACAAGAGAGAAGCCGTTTGAGTGGATGCCGGACGACGGTAATCCAATCAAAACGTCTCCAGATTCCAAGCGTTCACCAGTGATTGCAGAATCTTTGTCAAGGAACCCGAGTGCTGTACCGGAGAGGTCGAGTTCGGTTACAATTCCAGGGAGTGATGCTGTTTCTCCACCAGCGAGCGTTACGTTCGCCAATTCGCAAGCCTTTGCGAGAGATGCGCCAACTGCAGCATGGACTTCTGGGTCAGGCTTAGGGACGGCAATGTAGTCAACGAACGCAATTGGTTCAGCACCAACACACAACAGGTCGTTCACATTCATTGCCATGCAATCAATACCAACGCTGTCCCAATTGTTGACGGCAGTAGCAATCTGTAGTTTACTGCCAACACCGTCGGTTGCCATAGCGAGAAGGTGATCTCCAAATTCAATCAATCCACCAAAACCACCTGGTAAGTCAACAGGAGCTCCAGGCGTTCCTGCTTTTCGGGATGAACGCTGAAGTGAACCGATGAGAGAGGCAACCGCAGCACCTTCAAGATCGATGTCGACACCGCTTGAGGCGTAATCCATAGGGTCGCTCATATATTTTCCAAAGCAAGACCATTCATGAATCAATCGTATCGCCAATCAACAACTGAGCAGCGCTGATAATCTCCTTGTGGGAATTTGCAAGCCGATGACCATCATCCACTTGATGAAAGGCGATGATGTCCTTTCCTGATCGATCAGCATATTCGATACTGCATGAAATTGGAACGATGTCATCATTAATTCCGTGAACAATAGCGGTCTTCATCCCCTCAGGAGCAGTGAGAACGGTTTTATCGTTGATTGGAGGCTCGTTTAGGTGAAGTGCAGGAGCGCAGAGTAGAAGTCCTCGAAACGCATTAGGCATTCGCATTGCAACAATAGATGCAGCCAATCCACCGTAACTTGATCCAGCAAGAACCGGAGACATTTCTTTGTGTTCTTCGCAGATAATTTGTAGAATGTTGACCCGCTCCTCGAGAGGCATTCCTTGGAAATCAGGGGCAACAACTTCGAATCCAGATTCGCGCAGTGACCGAATCTTACTCCCATTGGGGGTACCTTCCATGCCGTGTGCGAAAATAATCATGTTAATTCCTCTAAACAGCCTGATATGAACTTATTGAGTCTGGCACTTTTCCACTTCCGAGGTAAAACGAGACAAATGAAGGCATGAATACCTTCTCATCTCCAGTGGAAATGAAGGGGCGCAGAATTTGCAATGGAACCATTAAGAACGGTGGCCATCCATATCCGACTCCTTGGTGTGGTGCGAGCATGATTCAAGACTTTGATTTGACAGCGCGATGGTCCACTCTCCTCCATGCTCATTTTACCGAAGATGTTCACAATATTGCCCAACTTTGGCCAGATGTCCAGAGTCTTGAAGTTTCATATCGGACCATCGAGGGATTTGACCCAACGTTTGCACAAAGCATCCTCGAGCAACCCGATCTCCATGATGAGGCATCCAATCGAGCGCTTCGAGAATTGCTTGCTGACGTGGGGTATGGTTCAATTAACCCATGGGTGCGAATTGTCCATCTTCCAAGCGACCAAGTGAGAACCGTTTCTCAACTTCGCTCTGATGATATTGGTCTGATGATTTCTATTGATGCAGTGGTCACGAAGATTTCTGGGGTCCGCCCAAGAATGTACTCTGCTACGTTCAAATGTGTGGCCTGTGAGCACCTTCTCACCATCCAACAGCCGAACGAACAGGAACTGATCAACCCCATGGAATGCTCGCAAATCGATGGAGGATGTGGACTAACCAATCGCCAAACACGATTTCAACTGCTCCAAGAACGTTCAACGTTAACGAATTCTCAATTTATTGAATTGCAAGAACTCCCTGAACAGGTCCGAGGAGGAGTACAACCAGAACGCATCTCATGTATCGCAGAACACGATCTTACTGGAAAAGTCAATCCAGGTGACCGTGTCAAAGCAAATGGCGTTTTGTTCATTCGCTCGCAGCGTAAGTTTGGAAAAGATACTCCAGTGTTTGATATTTTCATGCGCGTTCAATCTCTCGAACGACAGAATCTCGCACTTGAGGAAATTGTTGTGAGCGATGAAGAAGAAGCAGAAATCCGTGCATTTGCTTCTGATCAAGATGTCTACAAGCGAATTTCAGAATCGATTGCTCCATCAATTTTTGGAATGGAGAAAATCAAGGAAACACTGATGTTGCAACTGTTTGGAGGCGTTGCACGACTCAATCAAGACGGAACAAGGAACCGTGGCGACATCCACATTCTTCTCATGGGTGACCCTGGTGTGGCAAAGTCGCAACTTCTGGCATACATGGGAAACATATCTCCTAGAGGTCGGTTCACATCAGGAATGTCCGCTTCTGCAGCAGGTCTCACAGCAGCAGCAGTTCAGGACGCTAGTGCTGACGGAAGATGGACACTTGAAGCAGGAGCTCTTGTTCTTGCTGACCAAGGGCTTGCTGCGATTGACGAATTCGATAAGATGAACCAAGCCGATCGTTCGAGCATGCACGAGGCAATGGAACAACAGACCATTTCAATTTCTAAAGCGGGAATCAATGCAAGCCTTCGAACTCGTTGCGCTGTCTTAGCCGCTGCCAACCCGAAGGCAGGACGATTTCAACCTGTTTCCGAAGTGCCATTCACTGGACAAATCAATCTCGCTCCGCCTCTCATTTCACGTTTTGACGTCATTTGGTTGTTGACTGACCAACCATCGGAAGACAAAGACGCAAGAATTGCAGGACACATTGTTGATAATCGGCTGTCTGGAACAAGTGAACTCCTCGTCAACGAAGGGTCAAGACCCGATCCGCGGAAACTCAGTTCTGTCATGACCAAACCAAGCAATAGCGATGGGCACCTCCACAGAGAATTCATCCGAAAGTACGTTGCATATGCAAAGCGAACAGTTCACCCGAACTTGGATGAAGATGCGAAAAAGCACATTATCGACTACTACGTTTCCACTCGAAAACAATCGGGTGAATTCCAGGATTCGGTTGCA